>Ga0187827_10000077_pt1 | contig 148030 bp, 159 predicted proteins | sample ETNtaG_39_FD_167969 | JGI IMG/M metagenome (GOLD analysis project Ga0187827, IMG submission 167969) | Marine microbial and viral communities from oxygen minimum zone, Eastern Pacific Ocean - ETNP2014_SV_150_PacBio MetaG (Illumina Assembly) | ecosystem: Environmental > Aquatic > Marine >... | reverse complement strand
GCATCTATATCAACTGTAGCTTCTGGCACAGTAGTAGATATTACCTCAGTTGCACAAGCCGATAGGAACAAGAACAATACTGTTACAGTTAATCTCATTATTACATCTCAACTACTAACTATGAAAATATCTTTATATATTCTCATTTATCCTGGAGAACGAGTTTGTCGCCATTAACTCTCCTGAGAGTTGTATTGTTCCATGATAATTAATCTAAAAAACCAACAATAGAGGTGTTTGCACCAAATTTTTCAAAGAAATTGATTCTTTAACCTATTGAGGTATTAATCTAATTCGGATATTTATGTGGAGAAGGGAGTGCTGAGATTATTGGAATGTTCGAGACATCCACAGCCCACCATTTTAATTTTTTACACTTTGTTATAAATTTTATTAATGGGTTTAAGAGAAATATTTCAAAATATCTTCTCGTGGACTTTAATCATTTATTGGCTCAAATTGAATATAATTTTATACTATCTTAATGATCAATAATAGAAATAAATCTCTAGAGGTTGTTAACGTCATCAAAGATTTCAGTGGTGTTCGCGCTGTTAATGGAGCTTCTTTCAAGGTAAGTTCAGGAACAATTACTGGATTAATTGGGCCAAATGGGGCAGGTAAAACAACTTTATTCAATTTGATAACCGGATTTACCCCTTGCACCAGTGGCAACATTATATTCGAAGATAAAAGAATTGATCATCTGCCTGCTCATAAAATTGCTAAAAGAGGAATAGTAAGGACATTCCAGATACCACGCGAATTGTCCAAAATGACCGTGCTAGAAAATCTTATGGTGGTTCCAAAGTCTCAAATTGGTGAGAACTTATGGAAAGCATGGATGTTACCGTGGATAGTCTCTCGTCAAGAAAATGAAATCCGAAAGAAAGCATTAGATATTCTGAAATATACCAACCTGTTTCAGCTCAGGGATGAATACGCCGGCAATTTATCAACAGGTCAAAAAAAGCTATTAGAATTCTCAAGAGCTTTAATGTCTGATCCTCGATTGGTACTCTTGGACGAACCTGCCGCAGGAGTAAATCCCACCCTAATGAATGAATTGGCAAGTTATATTCTTCGATCTGTTGATGAATTTGGGATCACTTTTCTTGTCATTGAGCATGACATGAATATAGTAATGAAACTTTGCGACCCGATCATTGTCATGAGCGATGGTCATACCATCGCAGAAGGTTCTCCAGAATTAATTAAAAACGATCCGAAAGTCTTGGAAGCATACTTAGGTTACAACAAAAATGAACCTGCTTAACGTTAAAAATACCTCATCCGGTTATGGAGATACTGAAATTCTTCATGGCGTCTCCTTGAACGTAGGTGAAGGAGAATTAGTTACAGTGATTGGCCCAAATGGCTCAGGAAAATCTACGCTTATGAAAACAGTAGTAGGAATTCTACGATCTACGACAGGACAGATTATTTTTCGAGATAAAGACATTTCTGTAATCCCGACAGAAATAATTGTCCGTAATGGAATTTCGTATGTTCCTCAAGCTAATAATGTATTCCCCTCTTTATCAATTACCGAAAATTTAGAAATGGGTGCATTCATAAAATCTGGCAATCCTAGCAAAAGGATATCTGAAGTGCTAGAACTTTTTCCGGATCTGGTAGATAGGGGAAAAGATAAAGCAAAATACCTCTCAGGAGGACAACGACAAATGCTTGCACTTGCTAGAGCATTGATGCTAGATCCTAGCTTACTGCTACTAGACGAACCAACGGCCGGTTTAGCTCCTATGATGATCAATGCGGTGTTTGAAAAAATTCAATTGATCAATTCCTCAGGAGTGGCGATTCTTCTCATTGAGCAAAATGCAAGGGAAGCTTTGAAAATATCTAATCGTGCATACGTACTAGCAGCTGGGCAAAACCAGCTTGAAGGGAATGGCGAAGATTTGCTGAATGACCCAGAAGTAGCTAGGTTATACCTAGGAGGTCAGGAATGAAACAGACAGAGAATACAAAATCTTTCTGGAATCTAATTAAATTAACACCAGTTCATTACGTTCTTTTAGTAGCTTTGGTAATAATTATTCTTTCACTGCTTTCAGTTATCAAACTCGAACTGGTAATAAACGGTTTAGTGATGGGAAGTATTATAGCTATGGCATCAATGGGGCTCACTTTAGTTTATGGAAATCTCAAATTTGCTCACATGGCGCACGGAGACTTCATGACTCTCTCCGCCTATATAGTTCTATTTATTTTAACTGTGCCATTTCACTACATTGGCATGAGATCAACAGGCTTAGGGCCATTTACTTTTGGATACCCTCTGCTAATTGCTATCCCTTTTGTGGTGTTGGTAACCGCCTCAATCGCAATTGGACTAGATAGAATCATATACAGACGCTTAAGAAACCGAGGTTCGAATAGTGTGATACTGGCGATGTGTTCTCTCGGAGTGGCTATTGCGGGGCGTGGAATAGTGCAGACTATCTGGGGTGGTGATATAGAACAGTTCCCTAGATTATCTAAACTTTATTATCAGTTACCGATGGATGTACGAATACCACCGGACGCAATTTTCATTGCTGGTGTAGTCCTGATTTCAACATTTTCTCTACATCTTTTTCTAACTCGAACAAAAATGGGCAAGGCAATGAGAGCAACCGCAGACAATACCGAATTAGCCAAAGTGACAGGAATCAACACCGAATTGGTCATTCGATGGACTTGGGCTTTAAGCGGAGGATTTGCGGCAATCGCAGGTGTCCTACTCGCAGTATTCCAAGCACAACTACTCCCATCTATGGGATGGAGTTTTCTCATACCACTTTTTGCCGCAGTTATCCTAGGAGGTATAGGGAATCCTTATGGCGCCGTCATAGGTGCAATGATCGTTGGTATCAGTGGTGAAGTATCAACCCAATGGATTAATCCAACATATAAGCCAGTGATAGCTTTTGCAATACTGATCATCATGCTTCTTCTTCGACCTCAGGGTATTTTGGGGACTCGGGACTAATGGATATTTTTGGATTAATTGACTATACAGTGGGATGGGCCGTTGTAGCTGGTATTTATGCTGTTTTCTCACTTGGTCTAAATGTTCACTGGGGATTTACGGGACTGTTTAACATAGGTATTGCAGGATTCTTCGCAATAGGAGCGTACACATCTGCCTTGATTACAACGCCACCTCCAAAAGAAGCTCTTTTTGAGGATTTCATTTTTGGAGGAAATTTACCTGAATACTTAGGTTTTCTCAATTTTGGGATTGACCTATGGTTTCTTTTGGCCATACTGGCCGCGGCCGCTATGGCGGGAATTATAGCTATTCCCATTGGGCTAGTCACAATAAGACTCAAAGGAGATTATTTGGCTATAACTACCCTTGGAGTCGCTGAGGCTATAAGGCTTATTTTCCTCAATGAAAAATGGCTTGCTAATGGCTCTAGAGGACTTTATAATATACCAAAATTTTTAGGGGATGTGGTTACTCCGGCAAACTATAACTACCTCTACTTAATCGTTGTACTTATTGTTCTAGGATTCCTCTATGTCATGGTTACACGAGCTATTAACTCTCCTTGGGGAAGAGTTCTTAAGTCAATACGAGAAGATGAAATGACTGCTCAAGCTAACGGTAAGAATGTTCTTAACTTTAAGCTCCAAGCTTTTATATTCGGGGCAGCTATTATGGGAATAGGAGGCGCGTTGTACGCCCATAATATCAGATTTGTATCACCTATCTCCTTTGATCCTTTATATGCCACATTTGTAATTTGGGCCATGTTGATGGTGGGAGGAAGCGGAAATAATAAAGGGGCTATTTTAGGAGCTTTTGTTGTGTGGGGAATCTGGGCAGGAACAGGATTTCTGCCTGGTTTCATTGCTAGCCCTAGCATCCGACTGTTCATGATAGGACTACTCATTGTAGTAGTAATTCTTCTCAGGCCAGATGGAATAATGGGAGAAGAAAGAAAGATCTCTCAAAAAATCCCTTAATACAATAAAAGAGAACTTCCACCCTCCTTTAGAGAGAGAGAAGAAGTTCTCTTAAAATGATATTCTTCTACTTCAACAAGCTATCTGTAATACAGAAATATTAAGGCAATTCGTAACGCCCAGTGGAAGCTACTTCGCTTCCCTTAACTTGCCAAATTTCAATTGTCGAAGCAACATCACCATTGCTATCAAAGTCTTGAGAGCCCCCTGCACCTTCATAGTTAATATCTTTACCATCAGCGATCAACTCAAAAGCTCGAGTAAGCCCTGCAACGCCTGGACCAACTTTTTCGCCAGGTGCGGTAGCTACATCACGAAGAGCATCCCGTATCTTAGCGCTATCTGTAGTTGTACCAGCTTTTTCTGCAGCCAGTGCGATTAGTATAACGGCGTCGTATGTTTCAGCCATATACGGGTTTTCACTTATTGGACCGTATGCTGCTGAGTAATCTGCATTGAATGTGCTTCTTGCATCGTTTTCAACCGTGCCAGGAGCTGTTCCATACATACCCTCAAAATCTCCCCATCCTAAAGCTTCAAACATATCAGCTGACTTAGTACCATCTGTGAAAAGGAAGTTATCTATGTATCCTCCTTCTAAAGCTTCACGAAGGTATACTTGAGCCTGCCCAGGATATCCGATCGATATAAGAACATCCGGATCCCCTTCGGTTGCCTTGGCTAATTCAGATGCAAATGAAGGCTGTTCATCTTCGTGAGCCGCTTGGCCTGTGACGACTCCTCCTCCTGCTTCAAAAGAATCTTTGAATTGACCAACCAGTCCTTCCCCGTAAGGATTATTTACATACATAGCTCCTGCAGTTTTGTAGCCCAATTCCAAAGCTAGACGACCGAGCACTACTCCTTGAGCAGCGTCGGAAACCGTCGTACGGAAAACAAAGTCATTGTCTTCCAGTACTGTCAAACCAGGAGAAGTCGATGCAGCAGAGATTTGAAGAATCTCGTTAGGCGCAGTCACCGCATTTGCTACAGCCATTGAAACTCCACTGGATAGAGCACCAACTATAGCTGCGACATTATCCACGTCTACAAGTTTACGAGCGGCTTCTACTCCCACATCCGGATCAACCTGACTATCTTGTTGTGACAGAATTACTGTAGGTCCGCCGGCAGCACTAATTTGATCTGCTGCCAATTTAGCTGAGTTACCGTGGTCTTCACCAAAAAAGGACAAACTGCCCGTAAAAGGCAGCAATTGACCTATCCTTAGTTCAGATGGTTCACTCTGACAAGCTCCCAGTGATCCAAGGAATAAAGACATACAAGCCAACATGACAATGTTTTTTAAAAAAGAAGATTTTCTCATAGTTACCTCCCATGATACTGTATTCTAAATAATGCTTATATTAATATATAAAATTATCAAAATTTTAAATAATATCTAATTATGATGTGAGATTAGCTTAAATATCTCTAGAAGTAAAATATGAGCATCCATACTTGGTTTCAATTAATATTAGTTTGCCTACTAGGTGCAATGTCTCCAGGGCCTAGTCTCGCTTTAGTAGTGACTAATTCTATTGGTCGAGGACGTAAACATGGCGTTGTTACCGGCCTAGGACATGGAATGGGTATTTTTTTATGGGCTTTTCTTACAGCATCCGGGATAGCAAGAATAATTGTGGAAACAGGTATTTTGTTGACAGTTGTACAGTTACTAGGTGCATGCTATCTAATCTATTTGGGAGTCCGAACTCTTATAGAGAATACAAATTTACCCTTAAAGCAAACTAATGCAAGTTCTATCTCATCTAAAATAATATCTCGATCAGCAGGTGAAGGTTTTCTGATATCAATCCTCAATCCAAAGATTGCATTGTTCTTTTTGGCGATATTTAGCCATTTTGTTCAACCAAACGCTGGCTGGGTAGAAACTGGATTAATGGGTATAACTGCTGGCTTGATTGACGCAAGCTGGTACTCAGTCGTGGCACTAACTATGACAAAATCCGGAATAATTCCCTTCCTTCAAATACGAGAAAATACTTTACATAGAATTATCGGAACCTTTTTTATTTTCATCGCTGTATACTTACTCATAATGCTGATTAGAAATTTTCTCTAATCAAAAGCAGTAGAGTACTAAGTTTATGTTTTAACCAAAGATTGCTCTAGACATTCTAAGTTGTGCAATTATCAAGAAGAATAAAAGATCCCCACCTAAAGCTATAACAACTATTTTTGAACTTAAATCACTACTTTTTTACATTTTTATCTTTTTCCTATTAAGTGTTATGGAGTTCTTAGGGATTTTTTCTTAATAATTGTAGGTAAGAGCACCGATAGGCATTGGGGGACTATAGTAAATATATATGTGGTAGTGCGAGTGCTGAGATTTATCCATTAAAAACAACCCTTAGCTTTATTATATATATTGTTGATATCACGTAATTTAGAATTCAAACTAATATCAAGCCCAATATCACTACCTAATCTTCTAATTTCTCTTCCAATCCTCCCTAGGGAAGTTTCTGCAACTGGATTTATGCCATCACAATTAGTTCCATAGAAAAATAAATCTTCTACATCATCTTCTAATCGCTTTAATTCATTCATAAGCTCTTTTTCCCTTTCACCCTCTCTCTTTTTCTTTAAATCTTGATCTAAATCAAGCATAATCGATTCCTCGCATTTAAGAGCTACATTAAACTTATTCTTAATTTCATCAAAATCTTTTTTTAATTTTCCTCTGGGTCTAATTGATTTTAGATCCATTTCAATTTTTTTAATCGATCTACCTATTTCTGGAATATAGCTATTTGCAGTTAGTGACATACTAATTTCCTCACAATCAGGATTTTTGAACTGTTTCAAATATCCAAATGCAAATAAATCATTAACATCTTCATCAATTTTGACCACAATAAGTATTTGTCAGCATTTCGCAACAAATTACAGAATATTACTCACCTAGGATTGAACTCAATAAAATAGTTACAACAAATTGCAGCATAATATGGTTAAAACATAACTTGCACGCAGGGGGTCGCAGGTTCGAATCCTGTCAGCTCCACCATTAAAATCAACTTACCCCATAATATTTTTTATCATTTTAGTGCCAATAAGTTTCTCATTACTCTGTAAATATTATTTTTTCTTTTGATCCTTTAGAATGACTTAATGTACCTGAAAAATATCCTTAAAATAATTGAGAGTAAAGTTTCTAGATCTCAAATAATCGGGTATGGAGTATTAATTCTTCTTGTAATTCTATTTGTGTACAATGCTGATTTCGAACGCTTACAAGATAAAATGTTTAAAACTTCTTTAATCGTAGATCAATTTCCTCTTATTATCACACAGGCTGCTAGAAATACTCTTATATTTACCTTTTTGGGGTTCTCAGGAGGTATTATCTTAGGATTAATAATTGCTCTAATGAGATTATCAAATCTAACTTTATACAGATGGTTTGCAATAGTTTATGTAGACATGCTTAGAGGGCTACCTGCCCTATTAGTTCTTATATTCATAGCATTTGGATTACCAATAGCCTTAGGTATCAGAATCCCTGGAACATATACTCGAGGTAGCTTAGCGCTTGCAATAGTTTCTTCTGCCTATATAGCAGAAGTCCTTAGGGCAGGAATCCAAGCAATCCCTAGAGGCCAAGAAGAAGCTGCAAGAGCCCTAGGAATGAAAAAATTGGATGTAATGCAAAAAGTCATTTTCCCACAAGCTTTCAGAATTATTTTACCTCCTCTAACCAATGAACTTATACTTCTTTTAAAAGATACTGCATTAATATCAGTAATTGGGGTGACACCAGACACAAAAGAACTTACCAGATTCGGAAGAGACGGAGTTAATTGGTCTGCTAATGCAACTCCTCTTGTAGTAGCAGGATTCGTATATCTAGCAATAACTATTCCAATGACAAGGATAGCAAACTGGCTTGAAAATAAAATGAGAACTCCCAAATAAATATAGTCAAAAAAATATCTGTTAACGTGTAGAATTTATGTTATTCTAATATTTTTAATCTTTAAAAAGATTACAAAGACTAACTATTGGAGGGTATTCATGTTTCGCATAAAAAATTCACTATTTATATTATTAATGGTTCTTACACTTTCTTCATTATTGATTATTGGTTGTGGAGATGCAGAAGAACCAATATCAAGTGCTCCTGAAAAAACTGAACAAGATCATGACGGTCCAGACCGTGATGAAAATGAGCCTCCTCAAAAAGATGCAAAACAAGAAGAGTCAAAAGAAGCAATGTCTAGTGACTTATCATATCCAGATAAACCTCCAGTAATTGGAATGATTTTAGTTGGTCCTAGAAATGACAAAGGATGGTCTCAAGCTCATTTTGAAGGTGGACAGTACGCAGCTGAAGCATTAGATGGAAAATTAATAACAGTTGATCTTGTTAATCCAGCAGATAATCCAGATCTCACTATACCAGGAATTGCTGAAGACATGATTGATCAAGGTGCTAATATAATTTTTGCTACATCTGATGATATGAAAGATGGAATCTTAGAAGCTGCTGCTATGTTCCCTGACACTGATTTCGTTTGGTCTTCAGGTGACAGCGCTCTCGAAGGTGGTAAAGGATACAAACCAGAATTAGAAAATCTTGCAAATATTATGGGACAGATGGAATACGGCCAAATGATTGCAGGTTGTGCTGCAGCATTAAAATCTAAGAACGGAAAAATTGGTTTTCTCGGTCCATTAATCAATGATGAAACTAGAAGATTAACTAACGCTACATACCTAGGTGCAATTCATTGTTCGAATCAACCAATAGATTTCAAAACAATTTGGATTGGTTTCTGGTTCCATATCCCTGGAGTTACATTAGATCCGACTCAGGTTACTAACGAATTCTTTGATGAAGGAAGAGATGTTGTCATCTCACATATTGATACTACTGAGGCATTAGTAGTCGGAGGACAACGTGCAGCATCTGGAGAGGATGTGTGGGTCGTTCCTTATGACTATGAAGGTGCTTGTGAACAAGCTCCAGAAATTTGTCTAGGAGTAAACTATTTCAACTGGGGACCTGATTATCTTGAAATTGTTGAAAAAAGTCTTGAGGGTAGCTTTATAAATGAATGGATTTGGTCTGAACCTGACTGGGATAACATGGATGAATCTACTATAGGATGGCATCCTGGCGGTGGACTTTTTGAAGATGAAGTTTCAAAGCTAGATCAATTCATTGATGAATTAGCTTCAGGAATGAATCTATTCACGGGTCCATTAAATTTTGAAGATGGATCAACTTATCTTGAATCAGGTGAAGTAGCAGATGAAATGCAAGTATGGTACACACCACAATTATTATCGGGAATGAATAGGGAAGGTACTGAAGCTGCTGGAAATCCTCTGGATGATGCAAGTCCTATTGAAGGCGCACAAATGATTTTACAGGCATATGCAGATAATGGTTGGACATATGATCCTCCTACAGTTGGGGTTATACTAGTAGGTCCTCGTAACGATAAAGGATGGTCTCAAGCTCATTTTGAAGGTGCTGAATATGCTGCTAAAGCAATGAATGGTGATTTGATTACTGTAGATTTTGTTAATCCAGCAGATAATCCAGATCTCACTATACCAGGAATTGCTGAAGACATGATTGATCAGGGTGCTGATCTAATTATAGCTACATCTGATGACATGAAAGACGGTATATTAGAAGCCGCTGATATGTTTCCTAATACAACATTCTTATGGGCTTCAGGTGACAGTGCTTTAGAAAGTGGAAAAGGATACAAACCTGAATTAACAAATTTAGGTAATGTAATGGGCCAAATGGAATATGGCCAAATGATTGCAGGTTGTGCTGCAGCATTAAAATCTAAGGATGGAAAAATAGGTTTCCTTGGTCCATTAATCAACGATGAAACTAGAAGATTAGCTAATGCTACATATCTTGGAGCAAAATACTGTGCGGGAGATAAAGCTTTAGACTTTAAGGTCACATGGATTGGTTTCTGGTTCCATATTCCTGGAGTTACATTAGACCCAACTCAGGTTACTAATGAATTTTTTGACGAGGGAAGAGATGTAGTGATTTCACACATTGATACTACTGAAGCTTTGGTAGTAGGAGGACAAAGGGCTGCTGCTGGAGAGGATGTGTGGGTAGTTCCTTATGACTATGAAGGTGCTTGCGAACAAGCTCCAGAAATTTGTCTAGGAGTAAACTATTTCAACTGGGGACCAGCTTATCTAATGATTCTAGCCGCTGCTTTGAATATGGAAGCAGAGCCTAATACATGGGATAAAATATTATTGGATGGTGAATTTGGATGGGGATGGCTTGGTCCATACTGGAAAGATATTACACATCCTGACAAATCTTTTATCGGATGGTATTCAGGTGATGGGTTAACAGGAAATGAGTCACAATCCTTAGATTCTTTCATAGGGGAATTAGCTAATGGACTCAACCTATATACGGGTCCGTTAAATTTCCAAGATGGAACAGTGTATGTTGAAAGTGGAAAATCCTTAGACTGGGCAGGAGATTATTTAAGTGAAAACCCTGGAGTCGATGCAGCAAAAGTATGGTATACACCACAATTGTTAGAAGGCATAGAAGGTTCATCAGAATAACGATAAATGCTTTAAGAGATTATAATAGGCGACTCCTAAACGAGTCGCCTATTTAATATTATTATGGAAATTAAGTTTAAAAATATCACGAAATCATTCGGAAATATTCTCGCTAACAAGGATATAAACTTTTCTATTTCATCTGGGAAAATTCATGCATTACTAGGAGAAAATGGAGCAGGAAAATCTACTCTTGTAAAAATACTTTCAGGACATTACAGGGCAGATGATGGAGAAATCATAGTTGGAGAAGAAAAACTTGAACTTGGATCTACCAAAGACTCAATAAAAAATGGTATTGGTATCCTTGCTCAAGATCCCTTAGATTTTTCAAATCTGAATGTTTTAGAAAGTTTTATTGTTGGGAGTAAGAACACCAATCCTTTTATCAATATAAAAGGAATAAAAAAGAATATTCTAGAACAGTTTAAAAAATACAAAATTAATGTTAATCCAGAAGATCAAATCAGAGATCTTTCAGTTGGAGAAAGACAACAAGTTGAACTAATAAGACTATTATTCAATGGAACCAAAATCATCATTTTAGATGAGCCAACCAATGGATTTTCACTAGAACAAAAACAACTCGTATTTGAAGTTCTTAAATCATTAAATAAAGTTGGTTTTATAATAATTTTAGTATCACATAAGCTTGATGAGGTACTAGATCTTTGCCAAGAAGCTACTATATTGAAAAGAGGAGAAATAGTATCAACTGTCCAGCTTCCCTGCCCTAGTGATCAAATTATTGATCTTATGTTTGATTCAAAATTCTCAGCAAAAGCGAACAATAAAAAAGAAAATTCAAAAAACTCTAATTTGGGATCAATACTTCTTAATTTCTCTAAAAAACCTAAAAGTATTCAATATTATGATCAAGATATCAATTTTCCATGCGGGAAAACTACAGGTGTAATAGGACTACAAGGTTCAGGAGCAGATCAATTCATTCGAGATTGTTTCAGCGGAAAAATTAATATTACAATAAAAAATGAAAATTCTGACAATTTTATACCTGAAAAATATTTTTACTACACTCCATCTGACCGACTGGAAAAAGGATTATTCAATGAATTAAAAATATATGAACACGTTGCTATTTCAAGATTCTCAGATTCTCAAATAATTGATTGGAAAAAAGTAGAAAAGAAAAGCACGCAATTAATTGATGACTTCAATATAAAAGGCGAAAAAAACACTATGGCTTCTGAATTATCTGGGGGTAATCAGCAAAAATTAATGCTTGCTTTGATTCCAGAAGAGATAGGTCTTTTATTAATGGAACAGCCCACTCGAGGATTAGATGTGCAATCAGCTAGTTTCATATGGAGAAAAATTAAAACTAGATCTAATTCGGACTATGGTTCAATATTTTCTACTACAGACATAGAAGAAGTCTGGGCATATTCTGATTATATAATGTGTTTTTCAGGAAATTCGATCACTCATTTTTCAGATAAGTCGGAAATAAATAAAAATGAAATACCTTATCTAATTTCAGGTGTTAATAGCAATGGAAAATAAACTGAAAATAAATTTATTAAATCTAAGTTTTATAACTATAAAATTATTAGTTACATTCCTATTAATTAGCTTAATCATTCTATTACTTGGAGGTTCACCATTAGAAGTAATGGAATCAATAATTTACGGTGCCTTCGGAAAACCACAAAAAATAGTAAAAACTCTATTAATTTGGGCACCTATTGCACTAGCATCATTAGCTCTTCTGATAACTTTTTCAGCTGGATTATGGAATATTGGAATTGAAGGTCAAATTATAGCAGGATCTGTTGGAGCAACAATTATAGCAAGGTCTGCTTTAGGAGAATCAATTGCATCTCCCTATATTCAAATATTTATTGGGCTAATTTTTGGTGGATTATGGGGACTATTGTGTGGATTTCTTAGAGTTAAGTTTAATGTACATGAAATTTTTGGTGGATTAGGACTTGATTTTGTCGCATCAGGGTTAATTGTATATCTGATCATAGGTCCTTGGAAAAGAGCAGGGATAGCATCTACAAGTGGTACTGATATTTTTCCAGATGCATCTTGGTTACCTACTCTAGGAAAATATAATTTCCAGATTATTCCATTAATCCTAGTTATAGCTTCTTTTATAATCATCTTCATTTTAATTAAATATACTAATTTAGGTCTTAGACTTAGAGCTACTGGAATAAATCCATCCTCAACTAGTAGATATAAAATTAACAGTTCACTTTATTTTTATTATGCTTTTGCAATTGCAGGAGCATTAGCAGGAATCGCTGGAGTAGTTCAAGCAGCAGGATTTCATCATAAACTTGTACCTGCAATTTCAGGAGGATATGGATTCTTATCAATATTGATCGTATTAGCTTCTTCAAGAAACCCTGTAATAACAATGATCTTAAGTTTCTTCTTTGCATCTATGATTGCAGGAGGATCCCAATTACAACTAAGACTAGATTTACACTCCAGCATGATTTCAATAATACTTTCTTCAATTGTTCTCATATGGTTAGTAATGAGATCACCTTATTTAAATAATATGTTCAATAAAATTACATCCAGGTTGAATCTAGAAAAATGACTTATTTTGAATCCTCATTTATCACGATAATATCCCTAAGCGCTCCACTAGTATTTGTAGTGATCGGGGAAACTATTACAGAAAGATCTGGTGTAGTAAATCTATCTGTAGAAGGAACAATATTAATAACTGCACTTACCGCATTTGCAGTAGCAGTATCAACTAATAATGCTAGTTTAGGTGTTTTATCTGCTGGTCTAATAGGATCATTCATAGCTCTTATAATTGTATTGTGTGATATTAAGCTAAGCATGAATCAAATTGCGGTAGGATTTGTTCTTACTATTCTATGCGGTAAGCTAAGTAGTTTTCTTGGTCAAAATTTCGTAAGAATACCTGGTCCCTCTCTACCTAAAGTAGATTTCCCCATATTAAAAGATATTCCTTACATAGGTCCTTCTTTGTTTAATCAAAATATTCTTGTTTTATTATCTGTATTGCTGATTCCTACAGCTTGGTTTTTTCTATACAGGACTAGATTTGGATTAAATCTACGTTCTGTAGGTGAAAACCCTACGTCATCTATGAGTAGAGGAATAAATCCTGAACATATGAGAATATTGGGAACTTTAATTGGTGGTTTCCTCATCGGAGTTGGAGGAGCAGCTTTTTCACTACATGCTAAATATGGATGGTCAGAAGGACACACTGGAAACTACGGATGGATTTGCTTAGCCATAGTGATATTTGGGGGATGGAACCCTATTAGAGCTGCTTTAGGGGCCTATGCTTTTGGAGCATTCCAATTAATAGCCCTTAAAATGCAGTCGGTTACGATAGGATTTACACAAGTTCTTCCATTAATCCCTTTCCCTTTAATGATAATGACACTAATATTTATACAGATGTTTAATGGAGAACATAGAAGGAAATTACCAGTTTTCTTAAAACCAATAATAGGAGGAATTGAACCAGGATCTTTAGGAAAACCATTAAATAAGGAAAAATAACAAAAATCAAAGATGGAAATAACTTCAGAAAAAATACAATCAAAAATCATTGAATTATCTCAAAATATTTCTGATTTCTATATGGAAAACAATGATTTTAAATATTTATCGATTGTGATTCCATTATCTGGAGGTGTTCCATTCGCAGTTGATTTAGTTAAATCACTGCCTGATGAAATCCAGAATAAACTGTTAATGTGTTATGCCTATGACATGGATGAAGAATGGTATTTTTCTGATTCCAATCCTGAAATTGGCGAACCGATTTTAATTATTGAAGATATTTATGATACAGGAAAGACTTTGGCTGATATAATTCCCTGGTTAGAAGAAAATTATTCTCCAAGGGAAATAAAAACTGTAGTTTTATTGGATAAAAAAATTCAGAAAATTAACAATATTACTATTGACTGGACAGGTTTTATTGTAGAAGATACTTGGGTCTTTGGTTATGGTATGGACGACGAACACGGAATGAGAAGAGGAATACCATATATTACTGATTAAGAAATAGTCTCTAAAAAAATGAGAATAGAAAGAGAAGTAAAACTTGATTTTGAAGATGTCTTAATAAGGCCTAAGAGAAGTACCCTATACTCTAGGAAACTTGTTAATTTAACTAGAACATTTGAGTTTAAATTTTCTAAAACTTCCTGGACAGGAATTCCTATTATTGCTGCTAACATGGATACAATTGGTACTTTTGAAATGGCAAAAGTATTATCAAAACATCAAATGCTCACAGCAATTCACAAATTCTATAATCTCGAAGATTGGGTTAATGCTCTTAAAAATGGAGTGAATCCAGAATACCTTTCTATAAGTGCAGGGATTGATTCTTTATCTCAAATAAAAGATCAAATTGAAAATTTAACTACTAACAAACAAAAAATCCCTAAGTTCATATGTTTAGATGTTGCTAATGGTTATACTGAAAAATTTATCGATACTGTAAAAACAATACGAGAAACTTTTCCAAACCCAATTATTGCAGGAAATGTAGTAACTGGAGAAATGACAGAAGCTTTAATTTTAGCAGGTGCGGATATTGTAAAAGTGGGCATAGGACCAGGATCGGTTTGCACTACTAGAATGGTAACTGGAGTGGGATATCCACAACTTTCAGCAATAGTAGAATGCTCAGATGCAGCTCATGGATTAGGCGGACATGTTATTTCTGACGGTGGATGTAAATATCCAGGAGATATCTCAAAAGCTTTTGGCGCAGGAGCAGATTTTGTAATGCTTGGAGGTATGTTCGCTGGTCACTTAGAATCTGGAGGAGAATTATTCGAAGAAAATGGAATGAAGTATAAAAGATTCTATGGGATGAGTTCTGATACTGCTATGGAAAGACATTATGGGGAAATAGAAAGTTATAGAGCTAGTGAAGGTAAAACTGTAACAGTTCCATACAAAGGTGAAGTAGAAAACACATTAAGACATATTTTGGGAGGCTTAAGATCAGCCGCAACTTATGTAGGCGCTAGAACAATTAAAGAAATCCCTAAATGCACAACTTTTGTTTTAAAAAACTCTAAATAAAAAATTAAGTTTTACTTTTTACTGGGAAACAATAAAGTTAAATATGGTTTCTTCCCGATGAAGAAATTGATACGGAAATATGGCCCTTGGTTAACGTCAGGGGCCACTAAAAATAAATTTTGAAAATACTCGATAACAGGTATTGACAACTTTTATATTTTGTAATATTCTATTGATTGTGTGACGACACAGGAGAAAGCAAACAAACTCTCAAATAAGGGACGCTGGAGAGGGAGAAAGCAAACTCCAATTCCGTATCGGGAGGAAGCTCTCACTTAGCAATAAGTGGGAGTTCTTCTTTTGTGAAGGTTTTTATATGCAATACACTATTCCAACAATAGAAAATGTTAAATCGGCTAAAGATGCTATCAAAAAGTATATCAATATTACCCCATTGATAAATTATCCCATCTTGGACAAAATTTTAGACGCAGAAGTTTGGATAAAACACGAAAATTTTCAAATCTTAGGTTCATTTAAAGTACGAGGGGGATTAAATTACGGAACATATCTTAAAAAGCCAACTCTGTCATCAGTTCTCATTACTCCATCAACAGGAAATCATGGACAATCAATTGCATATGCTGCAAAAATATTTGGTTATAAATCAATAATTTGTTGTCCAATCGGTATAAATCCATCCAAAATACAATCTATGGAAAATCTTGGAGCTCAAGTTATATCAGAAGGCAATAATTATGATGAATCAAAATCCAATGCTCAAGAATTAGCAGAAATTAATGGATATACATATGTGGATGGAGCTAATGAAGATAAATTAATTGCAGGAGTTGCTACTTATTCATTAGAAATTTTTGACAAATTAAATGATCCAGATTTCATAATTGTCCCATTGGGTGCTGGTAGTGGTGCATCTGGAGCATGCATTGTAAGAAATGGATTGAATAAACAAACAGAGATTATAGCCGTTCAATCATCAGAATCACCTGCTGGATATTTATCATGGAAAAATAAAAAACTTACTGAATCAAAATCAAATTCTAAATGTGAAGGTTTAGCTACAGGACAAGGTTATGAATTACCTCAATCAATATTAAAAGAACATTTAAATGATTTTATATTAGTAGATGAAAAAAAGATTTTCTCAGCTATGAAATTATTTTTATTCAATACTAAATCATTAGTTGAATCAGCTGGAGCATCTACTCTTGCTGCAGCCATAGAATTAAAGCAAAGAATTAAAGGAAAAAAAGTTGTTTTAATAGCATCAGGTGGAAATGCTTCTGTAAACAATCTTATAAAAGCATTAGAATCATCGATATAGGGTCATTATTTAAAAATTCATAATGACCCTACTTCAGGGGTTTAATTATCACAACATAAAATGAAATTATTTCAAAATACCCAATGTCTCATGTTATTCTTTAAAAAATAATTAAATTTTTTAAAGAATATGAATTACATTACTGAATTCAAACAAATAGCAGTTGAACTAATCCAACCTTCAGATCATCATTCAGAAAATGATTATTCTCCTGATGAAATAACATCAGTTGCACAAAACATAAAAGAAAAAGGTTTAATGCAACCTTTGTTAGTCGGAGAAACTGAAGAAAATAGATATCAAATAATATTAGGTATAAAAAGATATTTAGCTATTAAAAAACTTGGGTACTCTACTGTAGTAGTAGGAATAGTAAATGAAATGATTAGTGTTTCTGAAGCTTGGGCTTTAGCCCTAAGGTATCCTTCCCTATCAGAATTACTGTCAGACATAGATAAATCAAATGCAATAAAGTTTTTAACTGATAATAAAAAAATAACTCTAAATCAGATTTCAGATCAAACTGGAATTAATATTGAAGAACTAAATAGATACCTAACTGTTTTTGAATTTGATAAAGAGTTAAAAGAAATGCTAGAAAAAGGGGAAATATCTTTAAAAATTTCTGTCATATCTCATAAATTAAAACAAACTCTGTCTAAATTAACAGAAACTGATTTAAGTCCGAGTACATCAAGCAAGATAGGGAAAAAACTCCTTTCTGAAAAAGATACCTATATTGAAGATTTAGATAAAATAATTCGGATTATTGATACAAATGAATAGCCTGACTAAATTTCTCCTATCAGTGCAACAATACCTATCACAGCAATCGGAACTGCAATAATATTAGCAATTGCTACAGCTATAGCAATTTTAAAAGCACTGGACCATGTAAGAGTAACTTTCATTGATCCCCATTCATCATTTGGAGGAATCATTTCTACTCACTACCTGGCAAAATAGATTACTGCTATTACTACAATTATTATTAAAACAATAATTACAGGAAAACTTGTAAGAAATTTATATATACTTGGACCTTTCATAATTACTACCTCTATTTTTTTACTATTTTGCCATCTTAAAAAGATAAGTTCTAGATAAATTAAACACTTTATTTAAGTTTTATTGATAGATTCTATGAAATCAATGATTTCTTGTGCATGTCCATTAGGTTCAACTTCTCTCCAAATTTTCAGAATCACTCCATTATTATCTATTAAAAAAGTAACCCTTTTAATATTCAACTTAGAAGTATCTTTATCAGATCTCTGATAAAGTACTCCATACTTCTTACAAATTTCATGTTTGTCATCTATTATTAACTCAAAATTTAAGTGAAACTTATCAATGAAATTCTGATGTGAATCAAAATCATCAGCACTAACACCAAATACTTTGATGTTTGATCTATCAAAAACTTGTTTCATGTCTCTAAATTCACAAGCTTCAATTGTGCATCCCGGAGTATCATCTTTGGGATAAAAATAAAGAACTACAATGTTACCCTTCAAATCATTAAGATTAATTAATGATCCTCCTGAACCCATCAACTCAAAAAATGGGGCTTTCTGTCCTTCTGATAATTTTTCACTCATAAATTCTCCTAATCAGATTTAAATTTTCAACTCAATATCAATTTCTGATTGATACTGATTTACCTTTCCGGTTTCTATGTCTTTAAGTTTAACAATTTGACCTGTATCTCCAGATTCTAATGCTCCATATGCTAAAGATAATGCTTTTACTCCAACTATTTCATCTACCTCAGGGGTAGAATCACTAATGATGGCTTCTGCTAAATCATGCATTTCGATCGCAATAAGTTTTCTGTCCACTGCCTCAAAAGGATAATCATAGCTAGACATTCTTTTACTTCCATCAAAATATAATGAAGTAATATCATCTAATTCCCAATCAGGAACCAATTTTAACAAGTCATTTCCAGTTATTGTTTCAGACATATTATCTCTAGAAATAATTGGACTATTTCCATTTCTACTTCCAGGAAGTTGTATAGTGCCTTTAGTGCCGTGAATTGTCTCATTACCAAAACCATAACCATTTACACCATTAGTCATAGTCATTTGACCAATAGCTCCACTTTCAAATTTAATCACAGAAAATGCAGTATCTTCTGCATCGATAATTACTTTAGACTGACCTTCAAATTGATCCTCAACCCTATGCCCGTAAAACTGTTCTATACCTGGTGGTCTCTTCCCTACTATCCTTTCTTTCTGCATAATTCCAGTAGTGGCATAAATAGTTTCTGCATCACCCATAAAATATAGTATTAAATCAGATACATGCACACCTTGCTCTAATATTAAACTTCCAGCCATTATTTTTTTAGCTCTCCAACCAGTAGCATGCATCAAATTTCCTCCTCCAGATACAGAAATATCCAAAAGCATTTGGGGAGTACCAATAGCACCATTTTCTATCAATTCTTTAACTAAACGATTCATAGGATCTCTTCTGTAATTTTCAGCTACTGCTAACTTAACATCATTGTTTTTACGAGAATCAATCATTTTCCTACAGGCTTTTAAAGTTACCCCCATAGGCTTTTCAGTCATTACATGTACTCCAGTTTCCATAGCCTCTATAGCAAATTTATGGTGTGTCCGAGTATCTGTAACTATATCTAAGACATCTATTTCTGATTCAGTTAACATTTTCTCAAGGCTAGTGAAAATTCTAGGTTTATTGCCTGAGATTTCTTCAGCTTTTGAAGCTACATAATTAGCGGCAGATTCATGAAGATCACATACAGCTTCTAATTTCATGATTTCACTATATTTCATTAATTCTGAAATACCATGCATATGCCTAAGCCCCATACCTCCACATCCTATAATTCCTAGTTTTAAAGTCATTTGTTCTCCAAAAATAATTAAAAAAATATTATAATTACAAAAAATATTTAATTAATAATATAATCTCCCATTAATTAAACTAAATAAATTTGAAAATTATTATTATGAGAAAACCAAATATAAATTCGTTAAAAATGTATCTCGTTATTTTTATTTTCATATTTTTTATATTTGGATGTAAAGAGTCAGTTCTCTATTACAATTCAGAACCTGCTTGCAGAGTATTTTTTGAACTTACAGAAGGAGTAATGAAAGATGAAATGCCAATTGATGAAATAAAAGTTAAGATTCGAGAATTAGAAATAACTTCTATGAAATCGTCGGGTGAAATCCTTGTCACATCTGCTAGATTTATAAGAGCAGCAGAAGAAGCTGTATCTAATTATTATGACTATCCTACATTTTTGCCTCTTGCATACGACGATACATATGAACATATGGAAATTCATGTTGAGTCATATTTAGCTCTACAAGAACTAACAGAAGCTTGTGAAAAAGAAGGTTATCCAAGTAAAACAAAAGAAATCATAATATCTGATACGGATATTAAAAATTCAGAACCAGTTGAACAAGAAAATTTTGTAAGTGAAAATGCTAAAATCCTTACCATTGATTCAGCTAATAATGAATTAATGAAATTCTTACAAAGTAAACCATGGGGATTTTTTGGAGGAACTTGTGACCAATGGGTAAACATGGACTACGATTTCAAAAAACAAAAATCTTCTTTCATCAATGAATCAAATGATTGGAAAATCATTTGGGATTTAAAACCTGATAAGTTTCTAGGACCAAAAACTTTGATTTATTACATCAATTCTGAAACAGGATCTGTAAGTGGTGACACCAATAATAATCAGAATAGCCCTATTTCAGAAGGTTGTGATAAGTGGTAAAAAAATTGGGGGATGAAGAACATCCCCCAATAAATTCATCTTATATGATACTTAAAACTATTTAGCTTTTGTAACGTTCAAAACTTCTAGAATGAACGCTGCCCATAAACTATATGGAGCAACATATGGATCGTTTTCATTAGCAAAACCTTTCCAGTGAGCGGTATTGAATGTTACTACATGCCTTTCTTCAGCAAGAGTAATTTCAACAACATCACTTAAGAATAATTCTAATGCTGAATCAGCTAATGCCATGTATGCAGGATCATTAGCAGAACCAGAGATTGCATCCATTTGGTTAATGAGTTCATCATATTCTGGGTTTTTGTAATGGCTATTACCCCAAATATAAGTATTCATTTCTCCCTGTGTAGGTGCACTAAATTTACTGTGATAGTGTTGTAATGTTCCCCAAGGTTCATTACTACTTCCACAATGAACTAATACCCACATGTCAGCTTTACCAGTTCTTACTTTATCGAACAAAGGTCCAGCATCTGGATCATGTAATACAAATGTAGCAGCGAAGCCACCATCTCTCATCTGCTTTTCTAGCACTGGGCCCATTGGCTTTAACCAACCAGGTACTTCTATGTCAAACTCTAACTTGGCACCATCTTTAGCCCACTGACCATCTCCATCTTTAGCATAACCTGCAGCAGTCATATGTGTTGCAGCTTCATCTAAATCATGTTTCTCAGGGTCATACTTAGCTATGAGGTCTGCCTGAGCATCCTCATATAATTTCAATCCACCGTAAGTAGAGTACGGAACTCCTCTTGTAACAGTAGATCCTTCATAAGCTAAGTCAACCAATAGTTGCCTATCTACAGTTCTATTAACAGCTCTTCGAACATTAACATCACTCATAGGACCCCATTCAGTGTTAACACCTAGAGTGTATAGACAAGCGTCTGCAGCACCCCAAGACGGACCTTTTACAGCCCAACTCTGAATGTTAGGGTTCTTCTTTTTAGCAACTAGGAAAACACCTGGTTGCATAATTGAAGCAACATCAAATTCGTTGTTTATATTTCTAGCAACTGCTGTATCAGCACTTCCTGGAGGAATATAAGCAACTCTCAATGGTACTGGAAGGTGAGAGAAACCAGTCTCTGCAGCCCACCAAGCATCATTTCGATCAAAGATCTGTCCTTGTCCACTAGCTTCAACAGCTACATATGGACCAGTTCCTACAGGATACCCTTTATCAGTATCCCAGTTAGTAAACTCAAGAGGATCTTCATTCTCCCAAATATGCTTAGGAAGAATTTGGATATGAATTTCAGAATTTTCTACGAAATAGAAGTAGAAAAATCTAACGTTTGCTTTGTTTAAGTTAATTGTAACATTGTGATCATCTACACAAGTTACACCCTTAACCCATTCTCCCATATCACTAGCAAAAACTAGTTCTGGAGTGTCTCTTAATAATTCAACAGTGTATTTAACGTCAGAACAGGTAAAAGCTGCCCCGTCAGACCATTTGATTCCCTGTCGTAAAGTAAAGTCAACTCCCATACCATCATCATGTGTAGTATAAGATGTAGCTAGCCATGGAATCTGTTCACCAGTATTGTGGTTGTAGTAATACATGTATTCATAAATAGTCTTGTTTAGAATACCTCTTACTCTACCAAGTCCACCGGCTGAATATGGATTCAAGTTATCATAACCAGTCCATTCAGAAGCACCAGGTCCAAACCCAGTAATAATCAATGTGTCTTCTCGAGCCACATCTCCTCTGTGTCCAGCTTTATAATCTGGAGGCACAACTATTTTCTCTACTTCTACAAGTTCTGTTTTAACAACTTCAACCTCTTTAATAACTTCTTTTTCTTCAATAACAACTTTTTCTACTTGAACTTCCTTAATAACCTCTTTTTCCACTGGAACTTCTTTTACAACCTCAACAATTTTTTCTTCAATAATTGTCTCTGTTGTAGTTCCACCACCACAAGCTATTACAAAAGAAAACAAAGATGTTACTAAAAACAACCCCATAACTTTGGAATTTATTTTAAACATAAATTTTCTCCTTAAGTTTTTATTTTCTAACAATACCTAAGCCATAAAATTAAAATTATTAAAATTTAAATCTCATAGGTTAGATTAAATAGAGTTAGTATTAATTGAGATTTTCATCAAAAAAGTAATAAAAGTCAACCATTTACGTAAATTTTCTAGTTGATTATCTAAAAATAAGTTGTTACCTAAAAATTCTTTTGTTATTTTCATATTTTTTCTTTACATGAAGTTATTTTTGTTAAAGAATTAATAAATCAAAAAACATTAACATTCTTCTTTAATGAACACAGAATATGTATTAAAAAGATTTCTCCTGTTTCTTGCTGTTGTTGTTGTTGCAGTAAGTATTAATTTCCTTATTCCTAGAATGAGATCAACAAACCCTATTAAAGAAAGACTATACCAATTGGCTGCTCAAGGTGGAGTTAATGTAGGGAAAATGGAAGAAATGATTGAGGTATGGGAAAAGAAATTTGGTCTAGATCAACCATTATGGAAACAATATATTAATTACTGGAATGATGTTATTCGTTTGGATTTTGGAAAAACCATAGCAGACTTTACACCTGTAATTAATGAAATAATGAGATCGGTGCCATGGACCATCGGAATGTTATCTGTTGCTACTGTAATAGCCTTTGGGGTGGGTACTATTTTTGGGGCTTTACTCGCATGGCCCAAAACTGGGAATTTTGTTAAGATTTTTGTTCCATTACTAATGACTCTTTCTGCCATTCCATATTATCTTCTCGGTATAGTAATGATCTACACTTTTGCAATATATTGGCCAATTCTACCTACATCAGGTGCATATGGCTTTGGTGTTAGACCTGAATGGGATATAGAAATGGTTTTAAGTGTTATTTCACACGCAGTTATGCCTGCGGGCTCTATAGTCCTCACTTCAATAGGTTTTTGGGGACTTGGAATGAGAGGAATGATGATTACTACTATGGGTGAGGATTATATGAAATTCGCTGAATATAAAGGTTTAAAAGAAAGAAGGATTTTTCTAAGTTATGGAGTAAGAAATGCAATGTTACCTCAAGTAACAGGACTTGCAATTAGTCTTGGAACTATCCTAGCTGGATCAGTATTAGTAGAAGTAATTTTTGCTTATCCTGGACTAGGAAATCTATTGTATACTGCTATATCTTCAAACGATTATTTCTTACTGCAAGGAATAATGATATTTGTAATTGTTTCTCTAGGCTTCTCCTTGTTTTTGATAGACCTATTATATCCATTAATAGATCCAAGAATAAAATTACAGGGAGAACAACAATAAGGAACCAATAATGAAATTTCTGAGATTAATTAATAATAATCGAATGTTAACTGCAGGAGCTATAACTGTAATATTCGTATGTTTTTTTGGTGTTGTGGGTAGTTGGTTCGTAGACCGGGAAAGAGCAGACGTAGGAGCAGGAAGACCTGCTCAACCACCTTCAACAGAGTTTTGGCTCGGTACTGATCAACAAGGTAGAGATGTTTTTGCAGATTTAGTATATGGAACTCCAGGAACTTTAAAAATTGGATTAATCGCAGCAGTAGTAGGAGTTGGAGTTGGAACAATTTTAGGATTTATAAGTGGATATTTTGGAGGTTATATAGATAATCTCATAAGATTTATTTCTGACGTATTCATGACGATACCAGTATTAATGATTTTAATTGTATTAGCATCTCTTCTAGACGTTATGAGTAATACAATGTTAGGTCTTCTGATAGCTGCTTTTGGTTGGATGGGTGCACTCAGAGTTACTAGAGCCCAAGTACTGACAATGAGGGAGAGAGCATACGTTCAAGTAGCAAAACTTAACGGTGTGAATGACATGGAAATAATCTTTAAAGAAATGATCCCAAATCTTCTACCATTTATTGCCGCCAGCCTTGTAGGTGCTTCTGCAGGAGCAGTATTAGCTTCACTAGGACTATCAGCCTTGGGTCTTGGACCTCAAAATGAACCTTCAATTGGGTTGACTATTTTTTGGGTTCTTCATTATGGAGCATTAATTAGAGAACTTTGGTGGTGGTTTATGCCTCCAATAATAGTAATGGTTCTACTATTTATGGGTCTTTTTATGATTACTGCAGGTTTAGATAGAATTGCAAATCCAAGATTAAGGACTACAGTATGACAAATTCTTATGCACTAAGAGTAGAAGACTTAAAAGTTTACTACCACACCAGTGGTGGTCCTGTAAAAGCAGTAGAAGGCGTATCTTTTAATCTTGAAAGAGGAGAAAAACTTGGTTTAGTAGGAGAATCTGGTTCTGGAAAATCTACAATTGCTCTAGCACTAATGAGATCTCACAAACCTCCGGCAATTATAGAAGAAGGTTCAATAATTTTAGGAGAAACTAATCTCTTAGATCTTAATGAAGAAAATATGAGAAAAACAAGATTAAGTGGTATTTCAATGATTCCTCAAGGTGCTATGAATTCATTAAATCCTGTTACTAGAATAAAAAAACAGGTTGTAGATGCAATTTCTGATCATAATCTAAAATTAAAAAGAGAAAAAAAAGAACTTTTTTTAAAAGACCTTATGCAAAGTGTAGGGCTGGATAGTAACGTTCTCAATTTATTTCCACATGAATTGAGTGGAGGAATGAAACAGAGGGTATGTATAGCAATATCTATTTCTCTAAAGCCTCAGGTAATAATTGCAGATGAACCTACAAGCGCATTAGATGTGATAGTCCAAAGGCAAGTTATAGAAACCTTATCTAAAGTACAAGAAGAATTAGGTGCTGCATGTGTTTTAATAGGTCATGATATGGGATTAATGGCTCAATTCGCTGATAAAATAGGAATCATGTACGCTGGAAAATTAGTTGAAATTGGTCCTGTAAATGACATTTTTAAAAATCCAACACATCCATACACCAGATTACTTATAGAAAGTTTACCAGATACTAATGAAAAGAGACCTTTAATAGGAATTCCTGGATTACCTCCATCATTGTTAAATCTAGCCCCTGGTTGTAGTTTTTGTCTCAGAGTAGAAAAAGAAAATAAAAATGAAATTCCATGGGTAGAAATTTCTAAAGACCATTTTATACAGAAATGTGATATTTGTTCAGATTATGGAAAAACAAAAAAATAGGAAAACATGGCACCTCTTTTAGAAGCGAATAAAATAAGTAAAGAATACGTTAGTGGCACATTTATTAAAAAACGAAATTTAGCGCTAAGAAATATTACTTTTTCAATTGATGAAACACCTCCTTCTATCACTGCTATAGCAGGTGAAAGTGGAAGTGGAAAGACAACTATGGCTCGTCTTTTAGCAGGGATTCTAGAAAAATCTAGCGGAGATCTTTTATACAAAGGAAAACCTATCAGTAGTATGAATAGTGTAGAAAAAATTACCTTCAAAAAGGAAGTTCAAACAATATTCCAAGATCCATTTGAAGTTTATAATCCTTTCTACAAAGTTGATCATGTTCTAACAACTCCGTTAAAAAAATATGGTATTACATCCAATAAAAGTGATTCAGACAAAATGATATTATCCGCATTAGAAGAAGTTGGACTAAGGCCGGATGAAACTTTAGGAAGATTTCCTCATCAATTAAGTGGAGGTCAGAGGCAAAGGATAATGGTTGCTAGAGCTTTTCTTTTGAGGCCAAAGATAATTATTGCAGATGAACCAGTTTCCATGGTAGACGCATCATTAAGAGCGACAATTTTAGAAGAGCTAAAACTCCTTAGAGAAAAATATGGAATTTCAATAGTATATATTACTCACGATCTTACAACTGCTTATCAAGTCGCAGACAACATATTGATATTATATAAAGGACAAGTAGTCGAGGCTGGAGAAGTTGAGTACGTAATTAATGATCCAAAACATCCATATACTAAACTATTAGTAGACTGTATCCCTCAACCTAACCCTGATGTTAAGTGGGGAAAATCTAGTGAAAGTACAAATATAGAAAATAGAATACCTAATGAATGTAACAATAATTGTTTATTTTGTATAAAAGATGGAAATACAGATTCTTTAACCCCAATGTATCAAGTAAATAAAACTAGAACAGTTTCATGCGTATCTTATAATAAATCTAAAGTTTGCGACAACGAAGATATATCCTCTTATTTCTTGAAACCTAAAATTTAATTTAAATAAGTAATGAAACTTACTATAAGCATTCTAAGAGGATATTTTTTTAAATCTAAATTTATATCGTTTATTTTTCTCTTAACCACTTTAACTCTTGGAATAATTTTTTCTTCTTTAACTATCTATATAAATTCTTTAGAAAACAATGTGATAGGAAAGACAGTAAATGCTCTGGGTATTAGTAATAAAAACATCTGGTTGCTTAATTCCAATGTTTCTTTATCAGAAGACTATTTAGCAAAACAATCAGGGCTGATAGAAGAATTAGTTGAAGAAGAATCTGGTTTAATTAAAAACAATTCCAAAATCCTCAAACTGGAAATTTCCAAAAAAAATTCTCTTTTAAAAAATATAATATTTAAAAAAAATGTTTCCCAATATTCTTCTTCTATAAAAAACTATAGCCTTTCCATGATTAGTATAGATAATTTATTTGAAAATGTTTCTATATTAGATTACACAGATGAAAACAAAGAAGGATTTTTCAATATTTATATCTCTGAAAAATCCTCAAAAAAGTTAGACGTTTCAGTAGGAGATTTAATCTATCTTACAGATCCATTATATCCTGAACCACTTAAATTTCATGTTTCTAAAATATTCGATTTAGATGAAAATGATGAATTTTGGATGGGTCAAACTAGTGTAGTAAATCCTCAAGAAAATGCAAATGGATTCCTAGAAATCCCCTTATCAATAAGTTCTACTGATTTATTGAAATTGAATAAAAGATCTCAAGGAGAAAATAGTTTATATTGGATGTTCTTTCTCTCGGATGATTTAATTTTCAACTTTGGTCCTACAAAGTCTATAAAAGATATCCAAAACATAAGTAATCAACTTAGTCTTAAATTCCCAGGTTCACTAATTATTAATCCAATAGTAGAAAGATTAGAGTCAAACTTAACTGATTTTAAAAATACTTTACCTTCTCTATTGATCATAGGCTCTTTATTAATAATGACATCTCTAATTATCTCGCTACTTCCAATATTACAACTAGGAGAAAAATTTAATACAGAATTTTATATATTAAAAATGAGAGGTTTGAAGGGAAAACAATTATTTTCAGATATAATTTTCTGGATATTATTATTTGTTTTTCCTATATGTCTACTTGGATCATTGATTGGAAATTATTTAGCAAGTTATATAGTTGTTTCAAATGAAACTTTAAATAATGAATTTCAAAACAACTTTTCAGCAAATTTCTTGAATGGGATTTTAGCTACATTAATAAGTATAGTTGCTATATCAATTCCAATATTTATCAAAAGATTCCTTCAAAATAATTCAATAAACGATCCAAAATTTTTAGACAAATTTAGAAATTCCTCTTTTTTCCAAAAATATTACATTGACATAATAATTATTTCTTTAGCAGGGGTAAGTTTTTGGGAATCATTAATTTCAAATTTTAATTATTTATCAACCTACAATAATGGACAAATTGCTCAAATTGCAATACTTAAAATGGTGATCCCAATGTTTTGGGTTCTTGGGTTAATTTTTTTGGTATTAAGACTATTTCAAATTATAAACCTGATTACTGAAAAACTTAAAATTACTGCAAATAAACCCTTATGGCTAAGATTTAGTTTAATAAATATAACTAGAAAACCAAATGAATATTCTTGGATACTTTTAATTTTTTGGATTGCAACATGTACAATTTTAACATCTAGAGCAATGATAAATACTGTTGAAGCACATGTGAAAGATTCTCTCTCATACCAAATAGGAGGAGATATAAGGATAAATGATGTGCCATTAGAAAATTCGTTATCAGAAACTAAAATCTATACTGAAGAATTAAGTCAATATAGTCAATCCCTGAGTTTTAGGGGTGTGGGAGAATTAGGAAATATAAAATTTAAATTCCTTGGAATACAACCTCAGATAATTGAACCTTCTATATGGTACAGGAATGATTTTTCATCAAAACCTTTATCTGAATTAATGCCTAAAATTAAAATAAAAGATTCAGATAAAAAACTTTTTATTAAAAAAAACATCAAGTCAATAGGGTTAACTATTAATGATTCAACCGCAGTACCTTCTAATGTTCAGTTATGGTTAAGAGTAAAATTCGATAATGGAAAGTATGAAACTATACCAATTTCTAACTGCAAAATATTTGATTGCTATAAGAGGGATCATCCTTTAAAAGATTGGTCTACCTACTACATCAATTTAAATGATGAAATAAAAGAATCTATAGAAATAATCGGAATCCTTGCTTATGAAACTTCTCCAGAAGATTTATCAACAGAATTCACCATAAAAATCAAAGAGATTAATTTTTCAGATAATAATAATTTAAATAATAATTTCGGAAGATTTAATCATTTAGGTGTCATTCCATTAAACTCCTCAACTTTTTGGGTAACTCTTCCCACATCTGAAGGGGAAGATTCCATTTTAAGATTTAATAATATTGAATCAAAACCTGAGTCAGAATATTTAGAAATTAGTTTTGGTGCTGGATCAGATGAGGGTATCAGAGGAATATATATATCTTCATTTCAAGAATTGCCAATTATTACTAGCAACTCATTTTTAGAAGAAACTTTTCATCAAATAGGAGAAAAATTTACTGCTAAATTAGGTGGCCATTATGTAGTACTTAAAATAGTAGATAGTGTAGAGTTATTCTCAACATTAGATCCTTCTGAAAGTGGATTCATTATTCTCGATGGAGATAATCTGATAAATTTTTTGAAAGTTAGAGGCCCATTAAGATTTAACTCAACTGAAATTTTCGGATCTTCAAATAAGAGCTCTCTAAGTGAAAAAAATTTATCAGATTCTGGAAAACCTTATCAACTTAACTCAGAATTAAATTCTTATAGACTTGATTTTTCTACCCAAGAAAAACAACCCAAATATATCTTTAGAGAAGACCTAATTCAAGAATTCAATGATAAAAAAGTTACCAAAGGAGGATTAGAGGGATTAAATATTTTATCCTTATATATCATCCCAGTTTTGCTTATTCTAGGAAGCATAAACTTTGTGTCTATTCAAATAATTACAAGATCATCAGAATGGATTTCTTCTAAAAGAATAGGAGTTAATTCTAAATTAATATTCACTCACGTTATCATAGAGTATTTGATAGTAATATTTGTTGGAATATTATTAGGAATATTTACCAGTAATATTCTGACAAATATTTTAGTGAATGAGCTAATAGAGACCTTTTATGAAAAATCTACTCTAATATATCTTCCAATACACCTCAAAGTTAATTGGTCTATCTATTCTTTAATCATTATGTCAGCAGTCAGCATAATATTTATTTCTTCAATAATCGGGATAAAAAATGTTATTAAAAGTATTTCCTCAAATGAACAAACTTTTCAATAATGAGAAAATATATAAGAATCTATACTACAGAAACAAATTATAAATAGGAGCATAATGCTTGATTTTGGATATTGCTTGCCTATATTCCCCGGAGGGAATGACAGAATGGCTAGAACCCCAATGGTTAATTCTCTCAATCCAAAAACTTTGGAACATATAGTTAAAGAAATAGACAAAATGGATTTCAATTCTATTTGGGTAGCTGACCATCTAAATATGAATCATGAAACTCCAATACTTGAAGGATTAACAACTTTATCTTGGGCATCCAATATCTCAAAGAGACTTAGATTAGGTCATATTCATTACAACAATTTACTTAGAAATCCATCATTAACTGCAAAAATGTATTCAACTTTAAATGTGATTACAAAAGGCAGAATGAATTTTTTCATTGATGGAGGACATCCAGGAACAAAAGATGAAGTAGAGTCTTACGGATATAATTTCCTATCAGACACTGAAAGAATTGAACAGCTTGAAGAAGCTATAAAAATTGTAAAATTAATGTGGAGTCAAGAAGATAGTTCTTTCCAAGGTAATCACTATAATATTCGTAAACCCCTTGTGTTTCCAAAACCATCTCAAAACCCACATCCTCCAATATGGATTGGAAGTTTAACTGAAAGTTCTCAAGTTAAGGAATGGAATAAAAAAATATTTCAAATAATTGCAAAATACGCAGATTGGTGGAATGTTACTCCAGTTGGTATAGAAGAATACAAAGAAACTCAAAAGAAATTAAAAGGAGTATTTAAAAATTATGATAGAGATTTTAATGACCTATACAAGTCTGTTGAATTAGAAATACTTATAGGAAAAAATGAAGAAGATATAAAAAGAATTAAAGAAGAATTGAATTCAAATAATCCTCAAAACAGGTATTTTGGGAATTGGGAAAACTGGAACAAATCCAATGTATCTGGTAATCCATCTATTATAGTTTCCAAATTAAAAGAGTATATTGAACTTGGGGTAACAAACTTTATGTTATGGTTCATTGATTCTCCATCTACAGAAGGTGCAAAAATATTTAACAAAGAAGTTATTCCTGAACTAAGGAGAATGTATGACTAAATTTGGAGTATGTTTACCGTTATTCGCAGGATCTAGTGCCAAAACTTCAGAAATTAATATTACTGAAATTATTAATTTTGCAAAAAAATCTGAAGAATTAGGCTATTCATCATTATGGGGTGCAGATCATTTTCATTTAGGACATGAAAAAGGAGAGCATGAAATTTGGACAATTCTTAGCATGATAGCACAGCAAACTAAGCAAATTAGAATGGGACCACTTGTACTAGGATATTCTCATAGAAATCCAGCATTACTAGCAAAAATGACTTCAACGCTAGATTTTTTAAGTTCAGGAAGATTTGATTTAGGTATTGGTGCTGGATGGTATAAAGAAGAGCAAAATGCTTATGGATTTGATTGGATAGAAAAGGTTGGAATCAGGATGGATGCTTTTGAAGAGTATATAGAAATAATTTTAAATATATTTAAAGATCATTCTCATTCAGATTATACTCATTTTTCAATTCCTAAAACTAAATTGTCCCCAAACTTAACTCAAAAACCTTACCCTCCATTATTAATAGGTGGAGGTGGTGAAAAAAGGACATTGAAATTAGTAGCTAAATATGCAGATATATGGAATATTCCTTCAGTTCCTCCCATAGAATACTCTAGAAAATTATCTGTATTGAAATCTCATTGTGAAAATCTAGGAACAAACTATTCAAGAATTGAGAAAACAATGGAATCAAGAATATTAATTACTGACAAAGGTATTAATGACGAAATTATTGATTGGTTTAGGTATTTCTTGAAAACTGCAGATCAAGTTGTGCCCACTAGACAAGAGTCTAAAGAAATTATTGAATCTAATTTTATGATAGGATCTCTAGATGAATGTAAAGAAAAAATAAGTAATTATATAGAAGAAGGAGTTCAACATTTCACATTATATTTCTTGGATTTCCCTTCTTATAAATCTCTAGAATTATTATCTGATTTTGAAATAAATCATGACTAGAAAAACAAAATATCCACTAATAATCACTGGTCTTTTTTTTATTCTGTCTATTTTAATGATTGGATGCAGTAAAGAAAATAACAACATCAATAAGATTTTCATTGGAGATGAACCTTCAATAAAAAATCACTTAAAACAACAAGATATTGAATCTGGGGAAATCAGCATAGAACAACTTATTATCCATGGAGAAAAATTATTTACTGCAAGGTTTAATTCTCTTGATGGATTTGGTAGACCTCAAAGTTCTGGAAATAGAACAAGAAGAGATAAAAAATTATTCCCAGAAAATTTCAATAGAATCTCTGGCCCTGAAACCAGTGCATGTTCCGATTGTCACAACATGCCTATAGTAGGAGGCGGAGGTAGCAATGTCACCAATGTGTTTTCCTCAGCTGAGAAATCTCCTTTTTTAGACTTTGAAACTGAAGATATAGGAAAAGATATCACTATAAAAGAGATTGGCAACGAGAGAAACACCCTTGGAATGTTTGGCTCAGGATTAGTAGAACTATTAGCTAGAGAGATGTCAAAAGATTTGATATCTCAAAGAGCAAGTGCTGAAATTATTTCTTTAAATGAATCTAGGAACGTAAGAATAGAGTTAATTTCTAAAGGAATTTCTTTTGGATACCTGACTGCTAAATCAAATGGAACTTTAGACACATCAGAGATAGTAGGAGTGGATAAAGATTTAATTATTAAACCTTTCACTCAAAAAGGTGTTGTACCATCCTTAAGAGTATTTACTAATAATGCAATGAATCATCATCATGGAATGCAATCATCAGAAACCTTCGAAGATAGAGAGGATATCCATAAAGCAATGGATTTATTATCAGACTCAAAAGATCATGATGGTGATGGAGTCATTAACGAATTAACTATAGGAGATATCACTGCTCTTACAATCTTTCAAGCATTATTGCCAATTCCTCAATGGATAGAACCTAAAACAAATATAGAAAAAGAAGCAGCAAAAAATGGAGAAAAATTATTTATTCAAACTGGATGTACAGATTGTCATAAACCACAATTACCTCTTAAAAACACTCTTTTTTCTGATCCAGGCCCATTCAATCCTAAAAATCATCTTTCACCAGAAGACACAAAAGGAATATTTGTAGATCTTAAAGATTATTATCCGAATTTGAAAACTAATAATAATGGAGAATTGCTTATTCCTCTATTTTCTGACTTGAAAAGACATAAAATGGGTGATCTATTAAACAATGAAAAAGTTAAACAACTTGCAACAAGAAACAATGTTGCCACTGATCAATGGATCACTAAAAAACTATGGGGATTTGCGAGTGAACCGCCTTTTCTACATCATGGAAGAGCAACTTTAATTTCTGAAGCGATTAAAGTTCACGGGGGAGAAGCTGAAAATAGTAAACAAAATTTCATGAACCTTAACGAAATAGAACAATCTCATATTGTCGAATATTTAAAAACATTCCAAATACAAGAAGTTAAATGAGTTTACTAGAAAATACATCCTTAAACGTGTTAAATTACGTTAACGGATAAGCTGTTAAGAGATCTCGTTAACGGATAATTTTATGAACAGATTAAATAATGAAGTTGCAATAGTTACTGGTGGAGCAGGAGATATTGGAAAAGCTCACGTAGAATCTTTTATAAAAGAAGGAGCTAGTGTAGTTATAGCAGATATAGATGAAGTAAAAGGAAAATCAATAGCTAAAAAAATCTCAAGTTTTAGTTCTAATAATCAAGTAATATTTATTCACCACAACTGCACAGATGAAAAATCTTGGAAAAATTTATCTGAGAAAACAATGAAAAAATTTGGGAATATCACCATTCTAGCTAATTGTTATGGAACAAATTTTAGAGAAAAGTTTATTAATCAAGACATAAAAACTTGGAACACTATTTTAGATGTAAATTTAACAAGTATTTTTATTGGAATAAAAGAATTAATTCCATTTTTTAAATTATCCGGTAAAGGATCAATAATAAATATTGGATCATTAGCTTCACTAAAAGGATCAGCATCTAGCCCAGCTTATACTGCGAGTAAAACAGGTTTGATAGGATTAACTAAAAGTACTGCAGTAGCTTTTGCAAAAGATAAAATTAGGTGTAATTTAGTTTGCCCTGGACATGTAGATACTAATTTCATAAGAAATGATTCTGAATATAGTCCAAATGACTGGAACACAAGTATTAATAATCCAGAAAATTATAATCAAAGATTAAGTCAAATACCCTTAGGAAGACTTCAAACTCCTCAAGATATAGCAAATTTATCTACTTTTCTTGCATCTGAAGACTCTAATATGATTACAGGAAGTATTATAGCTGTAGATGGAGGAGTAACCATATAAATTATTTATTAATCATGCTATTTTTATATATATAAATTACTGGAGAGATTATGAGCAAAAAACACAATAAAACTAATGTGATTTTAATTATGTCAGATGATTTAGGTTATGAAGTATTAGGATGTAACGGTGGATCATCTTATGAAACACCAGTATTAGATAAATTAGCAACAAAAGGAATTAACTTCACAGAAGCTCATGTTCAACCTTTATGTACACCTACTAGATTACAACTTATGACAGGTAAATATAATTCTAGAAACTATATCGGGTTCGGATTAATGAAACCAGATGAAAAGACTTTTGGTCACATCATGACTGATGCAGGATATAAAACCCTAATCTCAGGTAAATGGCAATTATATTCTTATAACCCACCTGAAGTAGAACCTCAAATGAGAAATAAAGGCCAGAAAATTGAAGACGCTGGATTTGATGAATATTGCGTATGGCATGCTCATCATACAGAAGATAAAGGTTCAAGATATAAGGATCCAGTTATATACCAAAATGGATCTTATTTAGATGATACAAAAGGCCAATATGGAGAAGATATTTTTTGTGATTATATATTAGACTTCATTGATAGAAACCAAGAAGAACCTTTCTTTGTATATTTCCCTATGGCTCTAACTCATAGACCTTTCGAGCCTACTCCAGACAGTCCTGAATATGAAAAGTTTGATCCACCTACTAATAAAAATTTAGGAACTGGAAAAAACTTTGAACAAGTAGAAGGATGGCAAGATGATCCCAAATATTACAAAGACATGGTAGAGTACCACGACAAGATAGTGGGAAGAATAATTCATAAACTCGATGAACTAGATTTAAGTGAAAACACACTTGTAATCTATATAGGAGATAATGGCACACCTGTTGAAGTAAGTTCTCAAATGGGCTCTACCTCAATTCAAGGTGGGAAAGGGTTACCTAATGATAGAGGTACGCATGTACCCCTCATATGCTCTATGCCAGGAACCATAAACCCTGGAGTCAATTTAGATTTAATAGACTCAACTGACATTTTAGCTACAATTTTAGATATTACTAAAACACCGTTAAATGATTTCATTATTGATGGACAATCATTTCTTCCTCAATTATCTGGTCAAAAAGGAAACCCTAGGGATTGGTTATATTTTTATTATGATCCTAAAAATCCTCGAAGAGATGCAAGATCAAATAGGGAATTTAAATATGTTTTTGCAAGAGATGAAAAATGGAAACTATATGATGATGGGAAATTATTCGATTTAGAAAATGATTTAGAAGAAACAGAACCCATTTTTCAATCTGAAGATACTTCAGAATCCAATGATGTCAGAAAAAAATTAACTAAAGTAATAGAAGACAATACTCCTTAATTTTTTTATTTAGGAGAAATCAAATCATCAGTTTCTTGAGCTACTACAGTTCCAGACAACATATCGTGAATGCATTTTCTGTTTTTACGAAAAATAAACAATGCATCTGTCAAAACTATAATTGTTCCAAAAGGAAGAACAGATAAAATTTCAAAGAATATCCATCTAATAAAAATAATATTAAACCATTTTACCTTTCCCAATGTATAAGCATTTATGATCTTTATTCCTATAATTTTTTTTCCAATAGTTTGTCCATCTCTAATTAATAATTTACCTTGAATCATTATTACAGCAATAAATGACAATATGATTAATAATATTTGAAATGCTCCTGGATTATAATTTACAGAAGTTGATATTTCGTTTGTTTGCATTTCAAGAATCCACATATATAAATCTGCAAAACTCATTTTTCCTGAAATACTTGCTATAACTAAACCTATAAAAATGATTGCAATAAAGAAAAGTAAATCCAATATCTTAGCTGCTAATCTACTAGCTCTTGTAGCTAAAATTATTTCTCTTATATTTTGATTTCCAATATCTTCAAATGATTTTGTTGAATCCATTCAGAAAACCTACAATATCTGACTTAAGAAAAGCTTAGTTCTGTCTTCCTTAGGATTACTAAAAAAGTGTTCAGGAGTACCTTCTTCTATCAATAATCCTTGATCAAAAAATAAAAATCTATCTGCTACTTCTTTAGCAAAACCCATTTCGTGAGTAACACATATCATTGTCATACCAGAGTCTGCCAATTCTCTCATTACATCCAAAACTTCTTTAATCATTTCTGGATCCAATGCAGATGTAGGCTCATCAAATAACATAATTTTGGGCTGCATAGCTAAAGCACGAGCAATTGCAACTCGTTGTTGTTGGCCACCAGAAAGTTGGGTCGGGAATTTTTTTGCTTGTTCAGGAATTCCTACTCTCTCTAATAAACTCATAGCTAAATTTTCGGCTTCATCTTTTTTCATCCTCTTTACTTTCCTAGGGGCTAAAGTAATATTCCCTAATATTGATAAATGGGGGAACAAATTAAATGACTGAAAGACCATCCCTACATTTGATCTTACTTTTTCAAGATTTTTTACATCATCATTCAATTCAATACCATCTATAATTATCTTCCCTGAATCATGAGTTTCTAATCTGTTCAATATTCTAATAAAAGTAGATTTTCCTGAACCAGATGGTCCAAAAACCACTACTACCTCACTTTCGTGAACAGTCGAAGTAATACCTCTTAAAGCTTCAAAGTTACCAAATGATTTTGTTACATTTTCTGTAATAATTATTTCTTTTTTGTTTTTCATTTAATCCTCCTTTTTTATCTTACTCCTATACCCATTGCTTTCTCTAGTCTAGAACTTAAATTTGATAAAGAAACTGAAATAATCCAGAACAAATATGCAACAACTAATAAAGCCTCTAACTGTCTACCAAAAAACTCAGGTTCCTGTTCAGGAATTAATCTTCCTACCTGTAATAGATCTGTAAGTGCGAGAATAAATACTAATGATGTGTCTTTAAACATGGCTATAAATGTGCTAACTAAAGCAGGAATTACTACTCTTATAGCTTGAGGTAAGACTATATTAACCGTGGAATCTATTGGATTCAAACCTAAAGCATCTGCAGCTTCTAATTGACCTTTTGGTATTGATTGTAAGCCTCCTCTAATTACCTCAGCAATATATGCACTAACAAAAATTGATAATACAATCATTGCTCTTATAACAATGCTAACTTCATTCAATCCAAATAAAGATGGCAAAAAAGTAGGTAAAACAAACTAAGCTAACAATAACCAAGCTACTAAAGGAGCTCCTCTAATTACTTCAATATATAATGTACTTGCTAATTTGATCACCGGAAAAGAGCTCGCTCTTCCTAATCCTAAGAACAAACCTAATGGAAAACCTGCAATTATAGCTACTGAAGCTAATATAATATTTAATAAAAAACCTCCCCATAGAGTAGGACTGGGTCCATTCCCAATTAAAAGAATAAAAATGAAAATAGGAATTATAAATATCCAACCAAATATTAAGAATTTTTTGGATATTTCAAGATATTTTTTCCTCAGAAAATATGTAGAAAACGAATACGCTATAAACGCTAGGAAATAAGTGATTAAAATCAAATAAATAGAATCAAGAGTTCCAAAAATAAAGAAGGTAATAAGAGAAATTACAAAAACTATCAAAATATCTTTTACATTTAGCGACCCCCAAATTCCCATAGAAATACAAATTAATGATAAAGAAAGCCACAAAATCGACCATCCTCTGATTTCATTCCCAATTGGAAGCCTACCCAATAACAAAAGACGCCTATTTACTTCAACTACAGTCCAATCAGCATTAACTAAAAATCCCAAAAAACCGTAAAATAAATAACCTACTAAAACAACACTTAATAATGTCATAAAGGAGTTAAAAAATGATTTAAATAAATTTTCTCTCAACCAAAAAAATCCATCCCTAATTATTCCTTCAATTAATCTCATTCTAAACTCTCACTTTGGTGACTTGACGATTCAAAATATTCATTATCAAAGAAATAATTAAACTTAAAGTTAAATATGTGAACAGAATTACGAAAAACATTGGAAGGGCGTGTCCTGAGTTATTAATTATTGTTCTGGATACCATAAAAAGATCTGGATATGCAATTACAACTGCTAAAGAAGAATTCTTTGTTAAATTCAAATACTGGTTTGTAAGAGGAGGAATAATAGATCTTAAGGCTTGAGGTAAAATTACCAAAATGATTCTCTGATAACTCGAAAAACCTAAAGCCTGTGCAGCTTCTGATTGACCTTTAGGAAGAGACTGAATACTTCCCCTAACTATTTCAGTAACAAATGTCCCTGTATATAAGACCAAAGCAAATAGTAATGCCAAGAATTCAGGCGATAATTCAAATCCTCCAGACTGCATGTAAGTTCCAAATTCATTCTGATAAATTGATGGTATATCCCAATTGAAAGGAATTCCTGTACCTAATAAACCTACTAAAGAAATTACAAAAAATATTACTAAAGATACAGAATTAGAATGTAACTTTTGACCAGTGACATCTTCTTTTCTATTTAAAAATATCTTTGAAATTATTGAAACAAGAACTGCTATTAAAACAATTCCCAAAAATATTTCAGATTTTGGATTAGCATCAATCCAAGGAATCAAAATCCCCCTATTAGATATAGCTGTAAAACCTCCAACTATAATAGCATCAGAAATCTGAGGTAATTTTAAAAATATTATTTGCCAAAATACTATTTGAACAAGTAAAGGTGTATTCCTTAAAATTTCAATATATAAAGCTGAAAATTTAGAAATTAGGAAATTAGAAGAAAGCCTTACAACTCCCATAACTGTACCTAATATCGTAGTTAAAAGTATTCCTAAAGAACAAATCCGAATAGTATTTACAACTCCAGTAAAATAAGCCTGCCATCTACTATCGTTACTTGTGTAATCTATTAGAAAAGAATGACTTAAACCAAACCCTGCTCTACTATTCAGATGGCTAAAACCAAGGTCTAACTGCATAGCCTTAGACACTAAATACCAAAATATTAAAGCTATAAAAACAAGAAATAAAAATTGAAAAGATAATCTACGAGTTTTTCTTCTTCTTAAAAAACTGCTTTTATCCAACCAACTAATAAAATTCTTCAAAAAAAATGAATTAAACATATTCAAACACAATATTGTGCGCCGGATAACCGACGCACAATATTTCTATAGAATCTTAAAACTTATTAAAAAGACCTATCTAAATGGAGGAGCATAAATTAACCCACCATCTGTCCAAAGAGCATTGAACGATCCTTCTCTAGTAAGTCCCAAAGGAACTAGATGTCGATCATATACTTCTCCATAATTTCCAACTTGTGATATTACCTTTTGCATAAAATCTTTAGGTATACCAAATTGGAAGTCCTGAACTTCACCACCATCAAATCCAACTCCTAATAACCTAGCCATACCAGGATCTTTCGGATTAGCAGCCATTGAAGAAACGTTAGAACTAGTAATTCCACTTTCTTCTGCTTGCATCATTCCAAAAACTACCCACTGCACAACATCATAAAACTCACTATCATTATCTCTAGTAAGTGGGCCTAAAGGCTCTTTTGAAATTGTTTCAGCTAGTACTACAAGAGCATCTGGTCCTCCAGCTGAAGCTGGAAATTCAGCTCTCTTTGAAGCTAAACCTGATTTATCTGTAGTCCAACCATCACATCTTTTTTCTTCAAAAGCAGCTTGTAATGGATCGTTTGTTTCAAAAGTTAATGGTGTGTAAGGTATACCAGATTTTGTAAATCTATCATCAAGATTTAGTTCTGTAGTAGTTCCTTGCAAAACACATACAGTAGCACCTGACATATCCTCAATAGTTTTATAACCACTATCCGCATACACCATCATACCTTGACCATCATAGAAAGTTGTAGCTGTAAAGTCCTGAGCTAGTTCTCTATCACGTGAAGCAGTCCAAGTAGTGTTTCTAATCAAAACATCCACTTCTCCTGATCCTAATGCGGTGAATCTAGCAGAAGCAGTTAATGGAACATATTCAACTTTTCCTGAATCTCCCAAAATCGCTGCAGCAATTGCTTTACAATAATCAATATCAAATCCTTCAAATGAACCATCAGGTTTCACAACCCCAAATCCTGTCAGATTATCATTGACTCCACACTTCAAAGTACCTCTTTCCAACACCACATCTAATGTACTTCCTGAAGTTGATGAGCTTGCAGTTTCTTCTTCTGCTTGGCATCCTATTAAAAACGAATAGGATAAAATAAGAGATAAACAAATTAATAATGTCTTTTTATACATTGCCTATCGCCTCCCTTTTAAAAAAAAAATTTCTATTTTAGCATATTGATCAAATGAACAACTAGTTACAAAAACATTAAACAGGTATAAATTGTATTTTAGGTAGCTAAATGAAAATCACTAAAATCACAACTTATCTTATTGAATCCAAGCTAAAACAACCTTTTTGGTGGTCTAACGGAAAGGCAACAAAAAGAACTGCGGCGCTTGTTAAAATTTCAACAGACGAAGGAATAGAAGGATGGGGAGAAGGATATGGAGATAAAGAGACTATTTCTACAATTCATGGCACTTTAGGATCACAAATTATCTCAGAAAACCCATTAAATAGAGAGAGATTGTGGGAAAAGATGTATCTTTCACTAAATAATGCAGTTTTACAAGTAGGAATTGGCGGATGTGCAATTAGCGCAATAGATATAGCACTATGGGACATTACAGGCAAAAAATATAATCTTCCAGTTTCTGATCTATTGGGAGGAAAAATAAGAGATAAAGTTCTTACTTATGCTACAGGTCTATATTATTCAGAAAATGATTTTCCAAAAAATCTAGTTGATGAAGCAAAATACTACAAAAAAATAGGTTTTAAAGGAATGAAAATGAAAATTGGCGCAATGAAGCCAGAGGCAGATATAGAAAGAGTTAAAGAAATAAGAAAAACTATCGGAGATGATATTTATTTAATGGTAGATGCAAACCAAGCATATAACCTCTACACTGCAAAAAAATTATTAAAAAAACTCGAAGAATTTAACATTTTGTGGTTTGAAGAGCCCCTGCATTATTATGACTGGGAATCATATTCTGAATTAAAAAAATTCTCAGCTATACCAATTTCAGGAGGTGAATCTTTGAGAACTTCTTCCCAATTCAAAGATTTCTTGGTAAATCAATCATATGACATAGTTCAACCAGATGTAGCAAATGTTGGAGGGATCACAGAATTTAAGAGAATAATAAATATGGCTTCTACTATGGGAATTCAAACAATTCCTCATGTTTGGGGAACCCCTGTAATGATAGCTGCTTCTCTTCATGTAGCAAGCACAATTCCAAATTCACCAAGAATGGATAACCCTCAACCTTTCCTACAAGAACCCGGAATGGAATATGATAGGACTAATAATCCTTTGCGTGAAAATATCAGTTCAGAAACACAACCATTTAAATTTGAAAATGGTTATCTGAATGTGCCAGAAAAACCAGGATTAGGTATAGAAATATCTGAGGAAAACGTAGAACAAATGTGTATTGAAAAACTAGAAAGTAAAATTTAACGTTACTAGAAAAAAAATATAGTAATTATTACTAGAAAAAAAAATAATATAGTAAGAATGTGAAAATGAAACCATTAGAATTAAAATTAAAACTACAATCTGGTGGAAAAGTTTTTGGGACTATGATTTGGGCTTTAGAAGGAACTAGATGGAGTTCAAGTTTCTCTAAATCTGATCTCGACTATGTCGTCATAGAAGCAGAACATGCGCCTAGAGATAGATCACAAATAGCTCAATTATCTCAAATGTTCAAATCTTTAGAGATAACCACAATCGTAAGAGTAGCCTACCCTGATCCAGTATTAGTCGGAATGGCAATTGATGCTGGCGCTGATGGAGTTCTCGTCCCTTATACAGAAAATATAGAGGATGTAAAAAAATGTTCTGCTAGAGCCTACAATAATCCATTAAAAGGAGAATATTTAGAAAAAGTAATGAATGAACAAAAATTTCCTAGTGAAAAATCTCAAAAATATCTAAAAGAAAGAAATAAAGAACGCATTTTTATACTTGGAATTGAAAGTAAACCTGCACTTGAAAATTTAGAAAATTTAATATTAAGTGCCCCTATGGATGGAATATTTGTGGGACCAAATGATTTAACTACTTCTATGGGAATACCAGATGAACTAGATAATAAGAAATATATAGACGCACTAAAAAAAATCATTAAAATTTCTGAAAATCATAATCTTCCTGTAATGATTCATCATGCAACTATAGAATTATCACATCTTTCAATAGAATTAGGTTCTCGATTTATTCTACATGGAAGTGATTCATCGTTTTTAACAAATGCAATCCACCAAGATTTTACGAACTTAAAAAATAAGAAAAATAATCTTAATAAAGAAACTGAAGATGTTATGAAAAAACCTTATTAATATACTATTCCTATTTTTTTTCTGTCAAATCACTAAAAGCTGACCATGATAAAAGAGCACATTTGACACGGATTGGAAATTTCTTGACCCCTTCAAGAGCTACTAAATCACCTAAATGATCTATTTGCTCTTCAGATAATTCTCCAGTCAATAAATTTCTGAAATTACTATATAATTCAAGAGAATCATTAATGTTTTTCTCCAATAAAGCTTCCCCCATTAAAGAAGCAGATGCCTGGCTAATAGCACAACCCCTACCTAAAATCCCTATTTCAATAACAATTCCATCTTGGATCTTAAGTTGTAATTTAATTTCATCTCCACAAAAAGGATTATTACTCTCAATTTCCTCAGTAGGTTCCAGTATAGGCTGATTATTTCTAGGAGAACGATAATGATCAAGAATAATTTCTCTATACATTTCATCCAATTCATTAAATTCATTCATTTATAAAATAATCCTCTATCTCAGATATTGAATCTATAAGTTTATCGATATCATCATTATCATTGTAAATATAAAAACTTGCTCGGCATGCTGCAACTAAATCAAAACTTCTAATTAGAGGCATTGCACAATGATGACCTGTACGTATAGCAATACCATATCTATCTAAAGCTGTTCCTAAATCATGAGGATGAATCAACTTGTGGTTGAATGAAATCACACCTCCTTTTAAAGAAGGATTTTGAGTACCTAAAATATCAATATTTTCTAAAAAAGAAAATCTTTCAAGTGCATAAGTAACTAATTTTTTTTCATGATTCAAAACATTATCCATGCCTAAATTCTCCAAATAATCTATAGCTACTCCTGTTGCTATTGCATCAGCTATGTTAGGTGTTCCTGCTTCGAATTTATATGGTAAATCATTCCATTTTGCATCTTCATAAGTTACCTCTCTTATCATGTCTCCTCCAAAAAGAAATGGATCCATTGCCTCCAATATTTCTTTTTTTGCATAAAGAATCCCTATGCCAGTTGGACCTAACATTTTATGGGAAGAAAATGCAAGAAAGTCACAATTCATTTCTTGTACATCTATAGGCATATGAGGAACACTTTGTGCTCCATCAATCATTATCAAGGCCCCGAATCTATGTGCCAATTCAGTCAAATCTTTTATTGGACTAATTTCTCCTAATACATTGGACATATGAGTCACTGATATGAGTTTAGTTTTTTTATCTATTTCAGAAGAAAATTTCTCACAGTCTATAGAACCAGTCTCATCTAAAGGTAAGTATAATAACTGGGATTGAGTTTTTCGACATATTTGTTGCCAAGGGACTAAATTTGAATGATGCTCAAAAGGTGAAATAAATATTTTGTCTCCTTTATTGAGGTTCTTAAGAGCCCAACTATAAGCAACTAAATTAATACTTTCAGATGTATTTCTAGTATAAATTATTTCTTCTATATCTTTAGCTTTAATGAACCTCTGAACTTTTTGCCTAGCTTGATCGTATAAATCAGTCGCTTCTACACTTAAAGTATGAACACCTCTGAATACATTTGCATTAGAATCTTGATAATATGAAATCAAAGAATCAATGACAGATTGAGGTTTCTGAGTTGTAGCTGCATTATCAAGGTAAACTAATGGATAATCATTAATCTTTCTTTTAAAAATAGGAAAATCATTCTTTATAATTTTAGAATCAAAATTCTTCTTCAAATAACTATCCCTCAAAATTTAATTCTGGAAGAAGGTTTCCTAAATCATCTTGAATGAAAAACCTTAGTTCATCCAATAGAATTCCATTTATTATTTCATCCGCAAAACCTTTAATCAATATCCCAGTTGCAGTTTTCTTGTCTAATCCTCTAGACATAAGATAAAACAACGTATCTTTATCAACATGACCAGCAGTAGCACCATGTGCACATTGAACATCATCAGCATAAATTTCTAAGCTCGGTTTCGTGTCTATTTCAGCACCTCTTGAAAGTAACAAATTCAAATCTTTTTGCTCAGCAAAGATCTTTTGAGCATCTTTCTCTACTAATACCTTTCCACTAAAAATAGCTCTAGATTTGCCCGATAAAATCCCTTTAAAATACTGATGGCTTTCTGAACTAGGTTTCTCATGATTAATACTTATATGATTTACCATATGCTGAGTTCCTCTAGTAAGATATAAGCCATTTAAAGTACATTTAGTGCTCCCTTGTAAATAAACATCTATTTCATTACTACCAATCAGTGGAGAACGTGAATAAGAGATGGAATTAAATTCACTCCCTTGAGATTGATATACTCTAGTATTTCCAATATGGAAAGAATTGTTCTGTTCTAGCAAAATCCTATAATGATTCATTAAAGAATCTTCTTCCAAAATTATCTCTGTTACACAATTACTAAAATGGGAGTTAGAAGAATCAGAAACTTCTAAAAACGTTTCAATTACAGAAAACACAGATTCTTTTTCTCCAAATATCAAGACTCTTGGATTATTTATAGTTTTATATGATTCATCTCCAGCAGAAATATTTACAACATTAAAAACTAGATCAGAATTACTATTTTCAACATGTAAACTAATAACATCATTGGAACAAGCATAATTAAGAGATACAAAAGGATCCTGATTAGATTTTGAATTTTTGTATAAATGTTCTATCTCAAAATTTGAATCATTAAGAGTACTTAATCTAACACCTTTGATATTTTTTAAATTACTAGAAAGTTTTTCAGAGAAAATTCCGTTAACTAAAACAATTACTATTTGATTTTCTATAAGAGGAATATTAGATTGTAAGTACTTTTGAAAATCTTCATCATCTTTTTTTGAAGGAATATGAAATGAATCCAAAAGTGGTCTCAGATTAGTATATTCCCATCTTTCGTTACCACGTCTATGTGTAGGAATACCAGTTTTTACAAATTTGTCCCAATTTTCTTTTCTGTAATTTTGTAAATCAGCTATCCCATTAATATTTGAAGATTGATTGATTTCTTCAAAAACTTTTAAATAATTTTCCAAATTATCAAGAGTCATGAGAAATTCTCATATCCTGATCTTTCTACTTCTAATGCTAATCCATAATCACCTGATTTAACTATTTGTCCATTTACAAGAATATGAACAAAATCTGGTTTAATATAATCAAGTAATCTCTGATAATGAGTAACAATCAGGAAAGATCTGTCTGGTGAAGTTAATCCATTAACTGCCTGAGCTACAGTTTTCAAAGCATCAATGTCCAACCCCGAATCAGTCTCATCCATAATGCATAATTTAGGCTCAAGAACTAACATTTGCAACATTTCATTTCTTTTTTTCTCACCACCTGAAAAACCTTCATTTAGTGATCTTTTTAACAAATTAGGATTAATTCCTACTTCTGTGGCTTTTTGATCAAATAAAGCAGAAAACTCTCTTACAGACATCTCCTTTTCACCTTCTTCTATTCTTTTTGCATCTGTTGCCGCTTTCAAAAATTGCCATGGTCTAACACCTGGTATCTCTGCAGGGTATTGAAATGCCATAAAAATCCCTTTTCTAGCTCGTTCATCAGGCAATAATTCGCAAATATCATTTTCTTGAAATTTTATTTGGCCATCAGAAACCATATAAGTATCTCTGCCTGCTATAACATTAGCTAATGTACTCTTCCCGCTTCCATTGGGACCCATAATCGCATGTACTTCACCAGGATTCATATTCAGATTAATCCCATTTAAAATTTTTTCCCCATTTAAAATTTCAGCATGTAAATCATTTATTCTAAGCATTTTATCCAACAGCTCCCTCTAAACTTACTTTCAATAATTGCCCTGCTTCCATAGCAAACTCAAATGGAAGTTCTTGAAAAACTTCTTTGCTCCATCCCGTAATTATCATATGATGAGCATCTTCTTCAGAAATTCCTCTCTGCCTCAAATAAAATAACTGATCATCACTTACCTTAGAAGTAGAAGCTTCATGTTCTAATCTAGCAGTAGGATTCTTCACTTCAATATAAGGCACAGTATGAGCTCCACATTTATCTCCAATTAAGAGAGAATCACATTGAGTAAAATTTGTAGCATTATCTGCAGAAGGAAGCACTCTAACCTGCCCTCTATAAGTATTATTACCAAAACCAGCTGAAATACCTTTAGCTACAATAGTACTCTTAGTATTCTTTCCTATATGGATCATCTTTGTACCAGTATCAGCTTGTTGATGGTTATTAGTTAATGCAACAGAATAAAATTTTCCAATAGAATTATCCCCTTGTAACAATACACTAGGATATTTCCAAGTAATTGCAGAACCTGTCTCTACTTGAGTCCATGATATTTTTGAATTTTTCCCTAAACATTTTCCTCTCTTTGTTACAAAATTATATACTCCACCTACTCCTTCTTTAGTGCCAGGATACCAATTTTGAAGAGTAGAATATTTAATTTCAGCATTTTCCAAAGCTACTAATTCAACGACTGCAGCATGTAATTGATGACTCTTTCTAATTGGAGCTGTACATCCTTCTAAATAACTCACATATGAATCTTTATCAGCAATTATTAGTGTTCTTTCAAATTGACCTGATCCTTCCATATTAATTCTAAAATATGTCATTAATTCAATAGGACACCTTACTCCCGGAGGCACATATACAAATGATCCATCACTAAAAACTGCAGAATTTAAAGTTGCAAAAAAATTATCAGAATAAGGAACAACTGAACCCAAATATTTTTTAATAAGATCAGGATGGTTTTTTACAGCTTTACTAAAAGAACAAAAAATAATACCTAGTTCTTTTAATTGTTTTTCATAAGTAGTAGCAATAGAAACGCTATCAAAAACAGCATCTACAGCTACACCTGCAAGTTTTGCTCTTTCTTGAAGAGGAATTCCAAGCTTCTCAAAAGCTTCTAACATTTCAGGATCTACATCATCGAGGGATTTAGGTTTCTCTTCTGTAACCGGAGCAGCATAATAATAAATATCTTGATAATCTATTTCAGGATAATTAATTTTAGGCCAAGTAGGTTCTCCAGTTGAAACTGATTTATTTTTCCAATGTGAAAATGCTTTCAATCTCCAATCTAGCATCCACGAAGGTTCATTTTTTTTTGAACTGATTAATCTAATTATATCTTCGTTAAGGCCTTTAGGTGCTAAATCCGTTTCGACATTGGTATTAAAACCCCACTTATATTCTTTATCAGAAAGGTTAGATGTCCTAGATATTGTATTTGATTTATCCATATAACTCCGAATATTAAATTAATTGTGATATAATTATACTGATTATTTTCCATTTGTTTATTAAATTCGCATGAATTCAAAAGATATTCTATATTCATAATCTATCTATTCAAAAATGTATACAATAGAATAATTTCAAACAATAATTATTAATTTGAATTTGATTGGAGAAAAAATTGGAATATGACACTGTAATAGGTTTAGAAGTACATGTTCAATTAAATACAAAAAGCAAGATGTTCTGTAGTTGTCCAAATAACTATCAAAATCAAGAACCAAACACATTTGTATGCCCAGTATGTTTAGCATTACCCGGATCTTTACCAGTAGTAAACAGGGCTGCAATGGAATCCGCAATAAAGTTAGGTTTATCATTAAATTGTGAAATCGCACAAATTACAAAATTTGATAGGAAAAATTATTCCTATCCAGATCTTATGAAAGGGTATCAAATATCACAATACGATCAGCCTATTGCTTTTAATGGTCACATGAATATTGCTGATAAAAAAGAGATCAGAATTAATAGAGTTCACATGGAAGAAGATGTAGCGAAATTGATTCATCACGCCCTCCCAAACGAAGATTCTACATTAATGGATGTAAACAGAGCTGGAGTTCCTCTTCTTGAAATCGTCTCAGAACCTGACATGAGAACTACAGATGAAACTGAATCATATATCTCAAAACTCCAGTCAATTGTTCAATACTTAGAGATTGGATCAGCAAGTATGGAAGAAGGAAGTTTTAGATGTGATGCAAACATAAGCATAAAACCCAAAGGTTCTAATATATTAAATGAAAGAGTTGAAATTAAAAATATGAATCGTATAAAAGCTGTAACTAGAGCTATAGATTTTGAAACTAAAAGACAGATAGAAGTTACAAAATCTGGGAATAGAGTTATACAAGAAACTAGAGGGTGGGATGATGAAAAGGGAATCAGTATTTCACAAAGATCAAAAGAAGATGCTCATGATTATAGATATTTTCCAGAACCTGATATACCTACTTTTGAGTTGGAAATTGGATGGATTGAATCTATAAAAAATGATCTTCCAGAATTACCTGCTGAAAAAATTGAGAGGTTTTGTAATTTCTATGGCTTATCTGAATATGACTCTAAATTACTTGTATCCTCTTTAACGATTTCAAAATATTTTGAAATCGTAGTAGAAAGCTATACTAACTCTCCAAAAAACCAATTATATGAATTTTGTAAAGAGACTGCTAATTGGCTCAATGGAGAAATATTACGTTTAATGAACTCTAATCAAATAAATAATATCAATGATCTTCAGATTCCCCCTAATAATCTTAAGGAATTAATAGAAATGTTCCAAAAAAGAGAAATAAGTAATTCTATTGCTAAAGAAGTATTACTAGAAATGTTTACAACTAAAAAAAGTGCAAAAGAAATCGTTAATGAAAAAGGCCTCAAAAAAATACAAGATGTAGAAGGATTATCAAATATTGCTTCAGATGTAATTACAGATAATCCTGAAGCAGTTCAAGATTATCTATCAGGGAAAGAAACTGTGGTTAAATTTCTAGTTGGGCAAATGATGAAAATTTCTAGGGGAAAAGCAGATCCCAAAGTATCTGAATCTTTAATAAAAGATAAATTGAAGCATTTGCAACAATAATCAATGTCAACAAATAAAACAACTAAAAAACTTAAGATTATTGGAATTGGTGGCGGTACTGGTTTATCTACCCTATTAAGAGCTTTACGTACAAAACCTGTAGATTTAACTGCAGTAATTACAGTAGCAGATAATGGTGGAAGTTCAGGAAGACTTAGAGCAGAATATGGAATTTTGCCACCGGGAGATTTTAGAAATTGTCTAGTTGCTTTATCTGATGCAGAGCCTCTACTCAAAGAATTGTTTCAATATAGATTCGAAAGTAATTCTGACTTAAACGGTCATTCATTTGGAAATTTGTTCATAACGGCTATGGAAAAAATCACTGGAAGTTTCGAGGAAGCTATAAAAGAATCAAGTAAAGTACTTAATGTTACTGGAGACCTAATTCCTTCAACATTTGAACAAGTAAATTTAATTGCAAAATTAAAAGATGGAACAATTGTAGAAGGCGAAAGTGAAATAACTAACTCTAAATCAAGTATTATTGATATAAAATTAAATCCTAAAAATGTAAAAGCTTCTAATCAAGCTATTAAGGCTATTAAAAGTTCAGATGCAATAATAATAGGTCCAGGAAGTTTATACACAAGTATTATTCCTAATTTACTCGTACCAGAGATAATTGATGAAATTAATAAGACTAATAAACCAGTAATTTATATCTGTAACATAGCAACTCAATTAGGCGAAACAACTGGATATGACGCAGCATCTCATTTTAAAACAATTAAAAAATTTGCTCCGACGCTTAAAGTTTCATCAATATTAGTGAATTCTAGGATTGAAGATTTAGGAAAAACGTTTCCTACAAGTGAATGCGTAATAGAAGGAAATTTGAATTCTTCTAATATTCAAGTAAAATACTCTGATCTAATGAATATGAATTTTAAAGGTCATCATGATCCTGAAAAACTATCAAAAGCTATTTTTGAAATATTAAATAATTAGTAAAATAAATCCTAAGACAAAAGGGGAAAAAGTTGATATTTACCTATCTTACAATAATAGTTTCAGTATTATTAATTATAGTGATTCTACTTCAGGTTAGAGGCACAGGCACAGCTCTTTTCGGACAAGGAGAAAATTCATTTAGAGTTCGAAGAGGTTTTGAAAGAACACTCTTCAGATCTACAATAATTCTAGGGGTAATCTTCGTAATAGTAGCAGTGCTAAATGTTAGATTTAACTGATCTTTTTCCAAACAGTTCCATCTTTTGAATCACTAATTTCTATTCCTAATCTATTAAGTTCATCTCTAGTAGAATCAGCTTCTTTAAACATTTTTTTCTCTCTAAAATCATTTCTTTTTTGAATTAATTCCTCTATAAAAACTTTATCAATTTCTATTTCATTCTCAATTTTTTGTTCATTCTCAAGATCTATACCTAAAATTGAAGTTAATTCTTTCAACAAATTTTGACCAGATTTAATATCTTTTCCTTCTGATTTTGCTTTATTAATTTCTTTAGATAAATCAAACAGAATACTTATTGCTTTTGGGGTATTTAAATCATCATCCATATGTTTTTCAAATAGTTTTCTGAAACCATTAAAATCTGAAGGATTCCCACATTTCTTTTCTGTAGATGTATTAAAAGTTGAATCTCTTAATTTTCTAAGAGCTTTTGATTGAGAATTAATTATATCTTCATCATAAACTATGGGATTTCTATAATGAGAACTCAACATCCAAAACCTAAGAGCATTAGGAGTATGTATTTTTAAAGCATCGCGTAGCCTAATGAGGTTCCCTGTGGATTTACTCATTTTATCTCCAGATAATTTTAGTAATCCATTATGCATCCAAAATTTTGCAAACCTTTTGTCAGTTATAGATTCCGATTGAGCTATCTCATTCTCATGGTGAGGAAATAAGAGGTCTAAACCTCCTCCATGAATATCAACTGAATCACCAAAATTAGACATTACCATAGAACTACATTCTATATGCCATCCTGGCCTACCTTTACCCCATGGAGAATTCCAGGAAGGTTCATTTTCTTTTGATTTTTTCCATAAAGCAAAATCTCCAGGATGTTGTTTTTCTTCATTTACATTTACTCTAGTTCCTTGAACAATATTATCAAGATCTCGCCTACTCAATTTTCCATAATTTTCTTTTGCTTTTACTTTAAAATATACGCTTCCTTCTAAAATATAAGTAAATCCCTTGAGTTCTAATTTTTTGATAAATTCAATGATATTTGGAATTTCATCTGTTGCTTTTGGATAAAAATTTGCTCTTTGAATTCCTAATTTGTCCATATCTTCCATGAATGCATTCATATATTTTTCTGAAACTTCAGTCATACTTGATTTTTCTTTAATAGCCTTATTGATGATCTTGTCATCAACATCTGTAAAATTTTGAATTCTAGTAACTTTAAATTTTCTGTATTTCATATATTTTTGAAGTACCTCAAAAACCATAGAAGAGAATGCATGCCCCAAATGTGAATAATCTGAAGTAGTAACTCCACAAACATAAATTGTTAGATCTTTTTTAACAGGATCGAAATTTTTCTTTCTCTTATCTAAACTGTCATAAAATCTCAAAATTTTTCCTATTTCTCTAAACTATTTAAAGTAACGATTGACTGTGCTGCGATTCCTTCAGACTTTCCTATTAAACCTAAAAAATCAGTACTAGTCGCTTTTATGTTTACTGAAAATTCATCAATACATAATAACTCAGCTAAATTTTTCTCTATTTCTTGTCTATAGTCTGAAATCTTAGGTTCTTGTAGAATGATAGTAGAGTCCAAATGTTTAAGTTGAAATTTTTTTTCTTTCATTTCTTTTAATATTTTAATTAACATCTCTTTACTATCAATACCTTTTAGATTTTGATCCTTTGAAGGGAAATGATACCCCAAATCCATTAATCCTAATGCTCCTAAAATAGCATCACATACTGAATGCAAGAGAACATCTCCATCACTATGTCCATCCAAACCCTTAGGATATTTTATATCTACTCCTCCCAATTTTAGCTTTACTCCAAATTTTAATTTGTGACTATCAATACCTAAACCATAGATTGAATTTTTATTTTCAAAATTAATTACATTTAAATTTCTCAAATCTTCCAATGTTGTTATTTTTGAATTTTTATATTCGCCATTATAAATTTTCACTTTATTTCCAGATAACTCGACCATTGAAGCATCATCAGTAAAGTCTTTTTTATTATTTAAATGAGCTTTAAGAAGAACTTCAAAATTAAATATCTGAGGTGTTTGGACTAAAAAAACTGCTTCCCTATTCAATGTTTCTTTAACAAATTCATTCTCATCTATTAACTTCACAGTATCATTAACAGAAATTACTGGAATTACTGATTCAAATTCTTGTGCCAATGAGAAACCTTCATTCAACAATTCATGACTAAAAAATGGTCTAGCAGCATCATGTACCGCCACTAATTTTATATCTTTAAATATTTTATTTTTCCTGATTTCCTGAAGTGCTTTAAATACAGAATCTTGTCTTCTTTTTCCACCAGAAATAACAGTAATATTTTTAAAATTCCACAGGTCAATATTTTTTTTTACCAAATTATTTTTCTTTTCAGGCACTACAACTATAGTGTGATCAATTGAAGAATTTTTATTAAATTTCATTATGCTATAAAAGATAATAGGAATACCTTGAATTTTATAAAATATTTTATCTATTTGGCCTGTTCTAGTACTACTACCACCACCTAAAATAATTCCTACTGATTGAATAGATTTATTAGGCTTAGACAATATAATCACCAGAATGAGAAAGTTTAGTTTTATTATTTCTTATTTTCACTTTTTAAAGAAAATTCCAATTTATCTTTTTTAATATGAACCTTTATAAAATCACCTTTTTTAAACTCTGCGCTCAATATCCTTTTAGCTAATTGATTTTCCAAATTTCTTTGAACAGCTCTTCTAAGAGGTCGAGCTCCAAAAATTTTATCAAAACCTTTATCAACTAACCATTTAAGCGTTTTTTTAGAAACATCTATCTTTACTCCTAAATCTTCCATACGAAGCTTCACTTTAGAAACAACTATATCAACTATTTGAAGAAGATCCTCTTCATCCAAAGAATCAAATATTATAGTCTCATCAATTCTATTTAAAAATTCTGGACTAAAATGATTAGCCAACAATTCTTCTACTTTAGATTTTTTATCATTCCATTCTTCATCCGTAGACTGAATTTTAAATCCTACAGATTCTTTAGAAATATGTTTAGAGCCTAAATTACTAGTCATTATTATCACAGTATTTCTAAAGTTTATTACTCTGCCATGGCTGTCAGTTAGGCGACCATCATCTAAAACTTGTAGCAACAAATTACTAACATCAGGGTGAGCTTTCTCAATTTCATCAAAAAGAACTACCCTGAAAGGTCTCCTTCGAACAGCTTCAGTTAATTGGCCTGAATCATCATATCCTATATATCCAGGAGGAGAACCAATCAACCTAGAAACAGTATGTTTTTCTTGATATTCAGACATATCAATTCTTACTAAATTATTTTCATCATCAAATAAGCTTTCTGCTAATGCTCTAGCCAATTCAGTTTTACCAACTCCAGTAGGTCCAAGAAATATAAATGTTCCTATTGGACGATTAGGATCGCTAACACCTGATCTTTGTCTCCTGATAGCATCAGATAAAGCTTCTACTGCTCTGTCTTGACCTACAACTCTTTCATGTAATCTTTCTTCCAGTTTCAATAACCTAGACTTATCTTTTTCTATAAGTCTTGCAACTGGAATAGAAGTTCTTTCCGAAATTAATTCAGCAATATTTTCTGGTTTTAGTATTCCAAATTGTTGTTGAGGATCTTGAGTTTTGTTTGCCTCAATTTCAATTCTTAATTTAGCAGCACTTTCATCTATTAAATCAATAGCTTTATCAGGCAGGAATCTATCAGTAATATATCTTGCGCTAAGATTTACTGATGATTCAATAGAATCATTAGAAATTTTTATTTCATGATGATCTTCATACCTTTGAGAAAGGATTTTTAGCATTTCTACCGCTATTTCAGGAGATGGTTCATCAATATTAACTGGAGTAAACCTTCTTTCTAATGCTTTATCAGATTCTATATGTTTTCTGTATTCTTCTGGAGTAGTTGCTCCAACTACCTGAAGCTCTCCTCTTGCTAATGCAGGTTTCATCATATTAGAAGCATCTATAGCACCTTCAGCACCTCCAGCACCTACAACAGTATGAAGTTCATCTATAAACAAAACTATTTCTCCAGAAGCTGCTCGAATTTCATCCATTACTGCTTTTAATCTTTCCTCAAATTCTCCTCTAAATTTACTACCAGCTAATAATGAAGACATCTCTAATTTAATTACTCTTCTATCTTTTAGAGATGATGGCACTTCATCTTCTATAATTAATTGAGCTAAACCTTCAACTATAGCCGTTTTTCCTACTCCAGCATCACCAATTAAAACTGGATTATTTTTTGTTCTTCTAGATAATGTTTGAATAACTCTTTTAATCTCTAAATCTCTACCTAATACTGGATCCAACTTAGAATTTTTTGCTAATTTTGTTAAATCAACACTGTATTTTTCCAAAGCTTGATATTTACTTTCTGCACTTGGATCTGTGACTCTATGACTTCCTCTAATATCTTTTAATGCATGATAAATTCTTTCTTGAGAAACTCCATATTTTGCAAAAATATTCGATATTTCTCCATCCTCTAATGATGCTAATCCATGTAATAAATGCTCTACAGCAATATACTCATCTTTCAATCTTTTTTTCTCTTGTAATGCATGGTCAAGAACTTTAACTAATCTAGGAGTAGCATATAATTGCCCAGTCTGAGTATTTGGTAGACCTAATTTGGGGAAATTTCTTATAGTATTCTCTAAATCAATTCTCAAATCTTCTATTTTTACATCCAAGGCAGATAAAATTTTTTCAGTCATCCCATTATCTATAGAAATAAACCCAATTAATAAATGCTCAGCATCCATCTGAGAATTTCTCATATCAAATACCCATGCTTGAGCTCTACTTAAAGCTTCTTTAGCTTCATCTGTATATTCTTCTTGTCTAGGAAAAACCATTAGTAACCTCTTTAACTATAAATTTTTCATCTTCCTGAATTCAAACTTTTATTACTTTTATTTCTTAAAATTATCAACTCTTTAATTAGTTCTTGTACTTGAGATTCTAATTCAAATACTCTTTCGTTAAGACGTTCGATCACTTCAACTCCAGCGAGGTTAACTCCTAAATCTTCTATCCACTGCTTAATCTGAATCAACCTATCAATATCTCGTCTAGAATATAGTCTTGTGTTACCAGTAGATCTTTGGGGCCTTACTAAACCAGCTCTCTCGTAATACCTTAATGTCTGAACATGTACTCCTATAAATCTAGCTGTCACACTTATTGCGTAACAAGGATCATCATAATCAATTTGCATTATTGCTACCTCTATTTAAAACCCTTAAATCTTCTAAAATAGATTTCTCTTCATTAGAAACTTTTGAGGGAATAATAATATTAACTTCTACGATTAAAGAACCAAATTTATCAGAGTTTATAATAGGCATTCCCTTGTCTTGAATTTTAAAAAGAGAAGAATTCTTAGTTCCTGGAGGAATTTTTAAACTTATTGGTTTATTTAATGTTTTCAAAATAACTTCTCCACCTAAAATAGCATCTAAATAATTCAGCTCAACTTTTGTATACAAATCATTTCCTTTTCTAATGAAATTTTCTTCTAGAACTTGTTTAACATAAAAATTAATAATCGTTGAATCTGGTCTTTTAACTTTAATCAAACCTCCATCTTTCAATCCTTTAGGAATATTTAATTCAATTTTTTTTGATTCTAATATTTTTCCTTTTCCATTACATACATTACATTTTGAAGAATTTGATTTTTCAAAATTATCACATTGAATACAATTGGTTTTATCTTTTAAAAGAATTATTCTTTTAGTTCCTAAATACAATTCTTTTAAAGAAACCGAAATTTCCATTTTATGAACTTGTTTTTCTTCAAAATTAGATCTAGAAGAGGAGTTAAAATTAAAAAAATTATTGAATTTAAAGTTGTTATTAATTTGATTTGATCTAATTTGGTCTGCATAACGCCATTGTTCTCCAAAGTTATCATAATCTTTTCTAGATTTTTCATCTGATAAAACCTGGTAAGCTTCATTGATTTCTTTGAATTTTTTTTCGTTATACGAATTCTTTGAATTGACATCTGGATGATATTTTCTAGCTAATCTCCTAAAAGCTGAAATAATTTCCTTTTTATTGGATATTTTTTTGATCCCTAAGATGTCATAATAGCTGTTAATCATTTAATCTTATAATAATATTATAATATATTTGATAATCCCATTATCATATTTACTGATTAAACCTTATCATCCATATCTTCTTTTGTAAAAGATTCTTATATATTTAAAATATTCATATCTATAAAAAATAAAATACATAAAATGCAATTAAATAAATATCCTTCTTTTTTCGATAGATACCAAAAAACATTATTAGAAAATATGCAAAATGCATTCAATGATCACGAATCAACTATCTATGATCATCTAAAATATTTTCTAGGCTGGATAGATGTTGATGGCAAAGAAGTAAAAAAATATTCAGGAAAAATACTCAGACCCTCATTGTGTTTATTAACTACAGACTCGTTGGATGGTGATTTTCAAGCAAGTATCAAAGCAGCAGTTGCATTAGAATTTATTCATAATTTTTCTCTTATCCATGATGACATAGAGGATCAAGATAGATTCCGAAGGCACAGATTAAGTTTATGGGCAATTTGGGGAATACCTAAAGCTATAGTCTCAGGTAACGCATTATTAACTTTGGGAAATTTAGAGATAGGAAAATTAGAAAAAGAATATTTATCACCTGAAATTATTAGAAATATCCAAAAGCTATTGACTATCTCATACCTTAAAATGATGGAAGGTCAGTTTCTCGATATAAAATATGAAAGACAAGAAAATATTTCAATAAATGAATACTTAAAAATGATAGAGTTAAAAACATCAACACTTTTAGAATGTTCATTGATGTTAGGTGTTTTAACATCAAGAAACAATAATCATTATTTAGAACACAATTTTTCTTCCCTAGGAAAAATCCTAGGAGCTATTTTTCAAATAAGAGATGATGTATTAGGTATTTGGGGCACTGACGAAACAGGGAAACCAATAGGCGCTGATATTATAAAGAAGAAGAAAAGTTTGCCAATCGTTCATGTCTTATCTCAGGAAAATTCAAAAATTTCTAAAAAAGTAAAAAAAATGCTTTCACAAAAAACTATCTCAAAAAGTGAAATGAGATTAATTATAGAAATGTTAGAAAAGGCAGGCAGTGAACAATATTGTCAAAATCTAATTAATAAATATTGGAGTGAAGGAGAGAAAATTATAAAAAAATTAAATATCCCCAATTCTTTTAAAAATGATTTCCAAGAATTAGGAACATATTTATCAGGAAGAGCTTCATGATCGTATTTGTGTCTACTAGTATTCATGAAGCCTTTATTGAAATAGATAAATCTTCTTTTAGAAAAATCAAAACTCCAGGAGAAATATTATGTTTTCAAGGTAAAATTCCAGAATTTCAAAATACCGAAATAACATTCTTGATAACTGGTTCTGGAGAATCTAGATCATTAGTAGCTTTAGATTGGCTAGAAAAAAACATCAAACCTACTTACTTAATTCAGATTGGATTTTCAGATTCTACTTCAGAAAACGCTACTATAGGTCATATTATTATCTCTTCAGCCATTGGAAATTTATTCGGATATCCAATTGATTGGGATTTGAATAATATAACATTTAAAGAAAATCCTGATGAAAAACTATCTAAAATTTCTAAAATATCCTGTTTAAACGGAAATATAGACTTTCATAGAGGAAAAACAATTTCTGTATCTAATAAATTTCGAACAGATAGAATGAGAAAATGGGTGAATACTAGAAAAGATATTCTAGCTGTAGACAACACAGGTTTTTTTTCAAGGATTTATGCAGAAAAACACAATATACCTTTCCTCTCAATTACTTCAATTATAAATTACCTAGAAGAAGAGGATTCCAATTTAATGAAAAATTTAGATTATTCTCCTACAGAAGATTTTCTTAATAATTTAAAATTTTTTAATAAGATTATTTCTAAATTAAATTTTAAAAAAAGAACAGAAATATCACGTTCAAATTTAATAAAATTTATCCAATTGTTTGGAGAACAAATCTCTATTCAAAATAATGAATAAAATGAATAAATTATCATTGAATAACAAAGAAAAGGAGTCATTTAAGCTATGTGCAGACTTGGCAAAAAATCATTATGAGAATTTTACAGTATGGAGTAATTTCACAAGAAGGGATTTAATGCCATTCTTTTCCTCAATTTATGCTTTCTGCAGAACTACAGATGATATTGGAGATGAATCTGATAATAAAGAAAATGCTTTAAAAAACCTTGATAGATGGGAAAAATTACTTCTTAATTGTTATGATAATAAAGTAAATCATCCCTATTTTCTTGCATTATCCAAAACTATAAAACATTTCAAGATTCCTCCTAATGATTTTATAAAAATTATAGATGCTAACAGACAAGATCAAATCATTAAAAGTTATAAAAATTTTCAACTACTAGATGAATACTGCAAATTATCTGCAAACCCTGTTGGAAGATTAGTTCTAAAAATTATGGGCTACGAGAATAAAGAGATAATAAAAATATCAGATAAGATATGCACTGGACTACAACTACTAAACTTTTGGCAAGACATTGTTGAAGATTTGGAAAGAGGAAGAATTTATATTCCTGAAGAAGACATGGCTCTTTATAAAGTTGAAAAATCAGATTTAAAAAAAATGCTCATCACAACAGAAATCAGAAATTTGATAAAATTTGAAATTTCAAGAACAGAAAAATATTTTCATGAAGGTGCCAATATTTTTAAGTATATGAAACGCAAAGATCAATTCCCTATTTCTTTGTTTTTGGAAGGAGGAAATACAATTTTAAAAGAAATTAAAAAGAGAAATTATGACACTATAAGTTCAAAAATTAAAATTTCAAAGTTTTCAAAATTTAGGATTCTAATTTTTTCATTTCTTACGCTTCATTTAGGTAAAAACAAGAATAATCTTCAAAAAATCACACCTGATCACATATAAGGAATTTTATTTTGAAAAAAAATGAACCAATTATCGTGATTGGTGCTGGAATAGCAGGTATAGCAGCCACTATTACATTAATAAAAAAAGGATTAAATGTAATATTAATTGAAAAAAAGATGAATATTGGAGGAAGAGCCTTTTCGTTCAAACATCTAAAATCTTCAGAAAATATAGATAATGGACAACATATTTTTACTCAAAACTGTAATAAATATATTAGCTTGTTAAAAGATTTAAATGTTTTAGATAAAGTAATTCTTGAAAAATGTATAAATGTTCCAGTATATAAAAATAATAAAAGATCAAATTTAAAATTCTCTAATAAACTTATCCCTATTTCTCTGTTTCTAGGATTATTGAAATACAAGCATATTTCATTTTTTGGAAAATTCAGAATAATTTATGCACTTTTAATTATCAAGTTTAAAAATTATTCTCAAGATTTAGACAATCAAGATTTTAAGACTTGGTTAAATAATCATCATCAAAATCATGAAACTCAAAAATATTTTTGGGAATTATTCCTCAAACCTGCTCTTAATGATAATCTTTCATCAATTAGTTCCTATATAGCAATAATGACTATTAAAAATTCTGTCTTAAAACCAAGAAAAACAGCTTTCGGTTTACCAAAAGTAGACCTCACATCTTTAGTAGAATATAACTTCAAAAAGATTCTTCAAAAAACAAACTCACAATTAATACTAGGCACGAGTGTTAAAAAATTCATTGAAGAAAAAAACAAAATTAAAAAAATTGAATTATCAGATAAAAAGGAAATGAAAGTAAATTCTATCATAAGCACAATTCCATTTTATGAATTAAAACATTTTGAAAAAACTCCTCAAAAAATGGTCTCCATTTTTAATAAGATCTCTCAATTAGAATCTGCGCCCATAGTTTGTGTACATTTTTGGTTTTCAAAAAAAGTCACAGATGATTTGTATTTTTCAGTTTTGGACAGCCCTATACAATGGGTTTTCAATGTATCAAAAATTAGAGGTAGTAAAACTCAAAAAAATCAACATTTAGTAATATCTTTAAGTTCTGCATGGGAATGGATCAAACATGATAGAGAAGAAATGATTTCCCTCTTTTCAAAAGAAATTTTCAAATTACTCAAAATTGATTCTAATATTAAAATCAATCAAACTCTAATAGTTAATCAACCTAATGCTACATTTAGATCTTTACCAGGATCATTAAATTTACGATCAAAAAATATCACCTCTTTCAGTAATTTCTTTTTAGCTGGAGATTGGACTAATACAGGATGGCCTTCTACAATGGAAAGTGCTGCAATAAGTGGAATAAAAAGTGCAGAAAAGTTATTAAAATATCTGAAATTACAATAAACTGCTAAACTCAATATAAGGAAAAATAAAAATAATCTAATTCGAAATGAAAATATTAAAAAATAAAAACTTATGGACTCAGGGATTAGCTGAATTTTTTGGAACTTTTTTGTTTGTTTTTATCGGACTAGGTAGTATAGCAACAGTAATTTCAATAGGAAAAGGAAGCATTGATACTGGCTCTGTTATTTCTATAGCATTAGCTCATGGAATCGGAATAACTATAGCTATTATTGCTATAGGGAGAATTTCAGGTGGACATGTAAATCCAGCAGTAACTTTTGCGTTATCAATTACCGGAAATATTCATTGGATAAAAGCATTAATATATATATTCTTTCAAATACTAGGAGCTTTTACTGCAAGCTTAATATGGACACAAGCTTTATCAACCCCTGCTTTAGGAGTTCACAATCCTGCATGGAGTATTCCAAGAACTCTAATTATTGAAGGAGTTCTTACTGGGTTACTAGTTTTTACTGTTTTTGCTACTGCTGTAGATAAGAGAGGAATGACTAAAATAGCACCTTTTGCAATTGGTTTTATGATTATTTTGGGACATTTAGTAGCTATACCATTTACTGGTGCAAGCATGAATCCAGCTAGAAGTTTAGGCCCAGCTCTTACTACAAAGTTCTTCCCACCACCTGGACTACCACCTGAAGCTCTATGGTGGAACTTTCATTGGGTTTATTGGGTAGGACCTATAGTTGGAGCTATTGTAGCTGCATATATTTACGTGATAATTTTTGGAGACAAAGATTCTCAGGACAAGTTATCCAAACCTGGGCTAGAAGAATAAATTAAATAATTTTTACTACCTTACCTAGAATATCATTAAAAGAAATTGCTCCCATTTTTCTGCTATCAAACATAGAAGAAATATTTCTGTTATCTGCTAAAACAAAGTATTGTCCATCTAACAAATATAATGATTTCAATTCATAATTTACTGAAGTAGGATGTTGAAAAAAATCTTTCTCATTAATTTCAACTCCTTCATATGTAATGATTATTTTATCATTAGGAACTCCAACCACACGTTTTATAAAATTTATTTTTCTTCCTAAAACTTTAAAAACAATCACATCTCCATGTTTAATATTCCTTTTAATATATTTTGAAGTATTCACGATCACTATTTGGTTCTCTCTAAGAAAAGGATACATACTCTGATCTTTAATTCGAAAAAAACGAAGTTGGAAAATAGTTAATAATGATAATAATTTAAAACCAATTTTCTTTTGCATACTTAAAGATATGTTGATACATTTGATTTATTGATAAGTCTAACTCGAAATAATAGAAGTTTTTTATGATAGTCTCAACCTATTTAACTAAATTAATCAACAAATTGTCTATTGTAGATACTGCTTATGCGCATTGTGATATACCTTGTGGAATCTATGATCCCAATGATGCAATTCAAGCCGCTCAGACATGTATCAGAATGACTGAGCTCATTTTGGAAAAACAAAATGATGATAGTCTCTCTGGAAAAAATTCTCTTTCCAGATACATCACTGTAAAAGAGACTCATGCAAAAAAAGCTAAAGATGACATTTTAATTATTTGGACTGATTATTTTAAAGATAATCATTTGGAGAAATATCCTGATCTTCACGAGAAAGTATGGAGAGCGTGTCAGTTAGGTTCACAAGTCAAACAAAATGTTGACATGGAAAAAGCTGAACAATTTAAAGCATCTCTAGAAGAAATAGGTGAAATATTCTGGGAAACCAAAAAATAATCAGTTAAAATTTATATTCTTCTCTTGGAGGAGAAAATATATCTAATGCTAACGAAGGTGTTTCAATACCTTTTGCACTGTGCATAACACCACTTGGAATAACATAATGGTCTCCTTCATGAAGAAGATGATCTTTCCCATCTATTGTTAACCAAAAAGATCCAGATAAAACTCTCCCTGCTTGCTCATGAGGGTGAGAATGTAGAGGAACCTCTGCGTTGGGAGCAATGTCTACCAACATCATCATAATTTTTTCTCCCCATACAGGTCTAACAATTATACCTGGAAATAATTCTTTTCCATTTATTTTAGTTTGCTTGTAAATTGCCATAATGCTCCTTAACTATGTGATCCGAATTTTCTACTAATAGCAGCTTCGGCGACAGGGCTAGTAACCTTATCTACCACTATATTCAATAAAGAAACTCCTTCAAAATTTAAAGCTTCTGTTAATGATAATTTCAATTCAGAAAAACTTAATACATTCTTGGAATTAGCTCCCATACCAGAAGAAATAAGATCGTATCTTGTCTGTTCTAATTCTGTCCAAATAGTTCTACCATATAAACCTTTTTGAATTTGATAATCTATACCCCATAAACTATTATTTCCTACTAAGATTTTAATTGGCAATTTGTGTCTCACAGCTGTATCAATTTCCATGGCATGGAAACCTAAAGAACCATCTCCAACAATACATATGACTTTTTTATCTGGAAATGCTACTTGAGCTCCAATTGAATAAGGAAGCGCAGCTCCTATCATTCCAAAACTACTAACATATAACCATAAATTAGGATGATTAGCCTCTAAGTAAGCTCTAAAATAATGACAATAATCTCCTCCATCAATTATCACAATCGTATCATCATCAATTAAATCAGATAATGTTTTGCTAACTAACATTGGATGCATAGGATTATTGTTTTTAGCCAACTTATCGATTTCTTCTTTATGTTTTGCTAAAGAAATTTTTAATGATTCAGCCCAATCAATATTATTCCATTTATATTGTTTTGATTGATTTGATAACTCTTCTACTGCAGGTCCTACATCAGACCAGATTACCAATTCAAATTTCCTCGCTCGATTATTTAAATTAGGATCTGAATCAATGATTATTTGTTTCACATTGTCATTAAATGGAGGATTACCTCCATATCCCCATCTATAATCTAATCTTTCTCCTAACAATAAAACCACATCTGATTCATTTATTCGCTGTAAAGCTTTATTTAGAGGTAGATAACCTAAACCACAAGAGAATTTATTTTTATCTGGAACAAGACCTCTTCCATGATCTACAGTAAAAATAGGTATTTGAGTAAAATTTACAAAGTCTTCAAGGATTTCAGGATTTACTGTTGCACCTGCTCCTGCGCCTGCTATTATCACAGGTTTTTCAGCATTTCTTAATATTTCTAAAGCTTTGGTGATTAAATTTTTATCACAATTAATAGTATATTCCTGTTTACTATCAAAACTACTGTAATATCTATCAAATTCTTTCTCATCAACCATTCCAGTCTGGATGTCTTCAGGAATAGTAATATGTACTGGACCTCGTCTACCACTCATAGCAGTTCTAAACGCAAGTGAAATTATTTCAGGTATTCTATCAACTGAAGAAATTTCCCAAGCTCCTTTAGTAACAGGTCTTGCTGTACCTACTTGATCAAATTCTTGCATAGCACCTCTACCAATATTAGCTGAACTAGCAGAACCAGCAATGTTGATTACAGCTGCTTCAGAATGAAGAGCATTAGCTAATCCTGCAATTGCATTAGCATGTCCTGGAGTTGTAGACATTACTACTCCAGGTCTCCTTAATAATCTAGAGTAAGCATTTGCCATATGAACTGAAGCTGCTTCATGTCTACCATCAATCATGTTAAATTTATGATCTATCATCTCGTCTAACAAATGTAAAAAATGATCACCTGCAATTCCAAAAACAGTTTCTACTCCTTCTGCTTCCAAACATTTAATGATCAATTTACTTCCAGAAATTTTTGCCACTTTTACCTCCAATTAAATTAACTGTCTCAATAACATTACTAAAGTCATCACAAATAATGTTACATATAATAATTTTAATAGAAAAATTTCTGAGAATTTTCCAATTGATTTGGCTCCCCAAAAACTTGTTAAAGATACAACAATAGCTAGTGGAATGAAAATTTTATAATCAAAATGACTATTCCCACTTATTCTACTAATTAAACCATGTCCCGATAAACCAAATATAGCAGCAAATAAATTAATCATGGAATTAGTACCCGCAGTCTTTTTAACTGATATTTTTAAATAGTTAACTAATATTGGATACCTTAAAGCTCCCAAAACTAAACCTGTAGCACCACCCAATATCCCGATCAACATCCCTAATAGATTCGAAAAAACATTTTTACTAAAATTATTATCGGAAAATTTTGTCTTCATTTTTTTTTGAATATCTTGTTTTTTAAAGTGAACATTTTTTACTATCAAAAGAGCTGAAATAAATAAGAAGAAAACAATCAACCAAATTAATATCTCCAAAGGAGCATTTTCACTCATCAACCCGCCTATAAATGAGCCCAACAAAGAAAAGCCTCCAAAATATAATGCTATCTTATAGTCTATATTTGAATTTTTTACATGAGGCCATATGACACTTATCACAGATATAAAACTGACAGCAAGATTAGTTCCAATTGCAACTAGAGGAGGAATTCCCAATATTAAAAAAAAGAACAACCTCACTGGTCCTAGAGGCATACCTACTAAACCACCAATATAACCAACAATTCCAGTAACAATCACTAGAAAAATGATTTGAACTAGATTGATGTCCATTAATTATTTTCAAATAGTCTGTCTATTTGCAAAAATTGATCAACATCTGGTTTCAAAGAAGGAGATCTAGGAAAACTACTCTTAATGACTCCTTTCTTTACTAAAATATACTTATTCAACCAATTTGCTATACCTAAACTTTGCATAGATAATCTTAGTAAATTTGCATTTTCACTGAATTTCTTCTCTGCGTTAATTTGATCTCCCTTCTCCCACAAATTCCAAATTTCAACAAGCACATCTGACATAGAACCATTTGGCATAGTCCCTACTGAGCCAACTTTTATTTCTTCTAACATAAACATTCCACCAGCACCACCAAACACTACTAATTGTGAGTTAGAGGGTAATAAATCAATAGTTTCTTTTACTCTAGGCACAGTTGGTGGAGTTTCACATTTCACATAACACAAATTTTCATGCTCTTGTGATAAAGAGATAGCCATTTGTGGTGAAATCTGAGCATCAGGTTGATCTTGCATAAAGATAGGTATATTTACTTTTTCAGCAACCTGAATGAAAAAATTTTTTACTTCTAAAGGATGAACACCCATTAAAACAGGTGGCCTAATCATTAAAGCATTCGCACCTAAATTTTCAGCTTTTTTAGAATATTGAATTGATAAGAAAGTTCCTTCTGCTCCAGTATTCATTACTACTGGAATTCTTTCCTTCACATCTTTTACTACAGTACTCAAAACTTGATCACGTTCATGTTCTGACAATTTGAAAATTTCACTAGCCATAGCTATCCCAATACCATGGACTCCCATCTCTAAATTCCAGTCTACTTGCCTAGTCAAATCTTGAAAATTTATATTACCTTGATCATCAAAAGGAGTACTAAGAATTGGGAATACTCCATTAAAAATATTTTTTGAATTTTTCATTTGATTCCTTTTAACTAATTTTAACCACCAACAATCTTAGGAACTACACTTAACAGTACTCCAGCAACTGTTGCTGTACCTATCACTCCAGCAACATTAGGCCCCATAGCATGCATCAGGATAAAATTTCCCGGTCTTTCTTTTTCTGCCATTTCCTGTACAACTCTTGCTGCCATAGGTACAGCTGAAACTCCAGCTGCTCCAATCATTGGATTAATTTTGTCTTTAAAAAATAAATTCATTATTTTTGCAAGTATTATGCCAGCTACTGTAGCTGCTGCAAAAGCTACTAATCCAAGAATAAATATCGCAATAGTTTCTAACTTTAGAAATACAGAACCAGGCATTGTTCCACCTACAGCTAAACCTAAAATAATTATGACAATATTCATTAATTCGTTCTGGGCTGTATTTGAAAGCCTTGGAACAACTCCTGATTCCTTTAACAAATTACCAAACATCATTATTCCTACTAAAGAAGATGCTTTGGGGACTAAAACACTTATTATTACTGTACAAATTATTGGAAAAAGAATTTTTGCTCTCTTAGAAACTTCCGTTGAAGAGAATTCCATCTTTATTCTACGTTCAGACTTTGTTGTCAATAATTTAATTATAGGAGGCTGAATTATTGGTACTAAAGCCATATAAGAATAAGCGGCTACGGCAGTAGCACCAACTATATCTCTAACATCTACATTAGGTAGACTATGACCAATTTCTCTCATTCTAGTAGATATAAATATTGTTGTAGGACCATCTGCTCCTCCAATAATTCCTATAGAGGAAGCTTCAAGAAGACCAAAATTAAAAAAAGGCGTTAAGCCTAATAAAAGAGCTCCAATCATTGCAATGAAAACACCAGCTTGAGCACCAGCACCTAAAATCAGTGTTTTAGGATTAGAGATAACTGGACTAAAATCTGTTAATGCACCTAATCCTAAAAATACCAATAAAGGTATAAGATCAGTTTCCAAACCATATTTCTGAAAAAAAAGTAAAATTCCTGGAGATTCTCCCTGAGAGCCTTCCTTAATTAATTCTCCTAGAGGTAAATTTGCTAATAAAATACCAAATGAAATAGGTATTAAAAGAAGAGGTTCCTTTTTTTTCGCTATACCAAAATATAATAATATGAAAGATATTATCCACATTATGATCATTTTGGGGTCAATCCATAATGTTTCGATTCCTTCTAATAAACTTTCCAAAAAAAACAAAATTACCTCTGTTAACCTACTTTAATTAAGACAGCATTATGTTCTACTGTATCACCTGATTTAACATTGACTTCCAATACTTCTCCATCTACTGCAGACAAAATATTTTGCTCCATCTTCATTGATTCCATCACACATACTAGCTCTCCTTGTTTTACCTGAGCACCTACTGAGACTTTTACGCTTACAATCTTTCCTGGCATCATTGCTTTTATGGTGCCATCTGAATCTGTGGATTCAGGGTGACTAGAAGGAACAAATGATTCTTCCTTAATTTTATCTTCAACAATATCTCTATTAATTGATTCATCTGATATTTCTACATCTTCATTAGCTTCTAATATATCTGCATTGATTTCCGCACCATCTACCATCACTTTAGCTTTTCCAGAATCAATATCTAGGATTTCCACTTCAAAAGATTTTCCATTGATTACAACAGTATATATTTTCATCTTTTTGTTCCCATTCTAGAAAAAAATTGGCGAGTTCTTCCATAAGAACTCCATGATGATGTTTTCATATTTTTAGAATTAATCACATTTGATGTTTTCATTCTTCTTTCATCTAAAGCTAACGCTAATCCAACAGCGGCTGCCATATTAATTTCTTTACTAAAATCTGATTTCTTGTTTTTAATTTCATTATTCTTGTCTTCTTTTAGATTTTTTGCTCTTCTATTCTTAATAAGTTCTTCAATTCTACTCATAAAAAATACTGAAAATGTCAATATGAATAAAACTAGAAAAACAAATCCTAATCCAATAGCAGAAACTCGTAAACCATCTTCTATAATTTTTAAATCCATAATTTACCTAAGATATTTCAGAAACGTCAGATTGAATGTTTTCCTTTACTTCAACATTTTCTCCATTAACAGTTACTGAAATATCATCCAAAACTCTTTTACCTTGAGGGTCCTTATATAATTTCACATCATACTTGGAATTAATAATACCAATTGAATATTCTTTTATCACTATTTCAGAAAAATTATTCTTTGAAAATTCCTCATCCCTAATTTTATACAAACGTTCAGCTTCTTCTAAAGTTATTTTTTCAAAATTTATTGAATCGGAAGTTCCTATTTGGCCTAGTTTAGGCAAATCAACACTAGCAACAACACCTATCTTAGGATAGCCTCCAGTTGTTTGACAGTCAGAAAGAAGAATTATTGGTTTTCCATTACCAGGAACTTGTATGGAGCCCTCAGGAGTAACATCTGAAATTAGATCATGATTACCTGTTAAAGTAGGTATATCAGGCCCATCTAAAGCTACACCTATTCTATCTATTTTTTCTGTAGACTTGAAAGGATTAGAATAAAATCTTTCCAAAATTTCTGGAGAAAAATGATCTTCTTGTGGACCAGGAATTACTCTTAAATTAATCTTTTTTGAACCCTCATTTTTATTCCCTAAATATAATAATAATTTATCTTCATTTAATGGAGTGTAAGATGATATAAGATCACCTTTTTGTAAACCTTTTCCAGAAATTCCTCCAAGTTTAGAAGCTAAATGAGTAGAACCAGAACCTAAAACTAATGGAACATTTATTCCTCCTGCAATCCCTATATAACTCCTAAAACCTATCTTGGCAGTTCCAAAAGAAAGAATATCATTCTTTTCTAATTTTAAAGTTCTCCACATAGGAACCTTATAGTTATTTACCATTGGATTTAGATTTGAACCTGTTATGGATACATGAATTGGTTTAAGCACTAAAAATTTTGCCAAACCATATGAAATCTCTAATGTAAGAGAATTTTCATTGTTTTGTAATAAAAAGTTAGCAATTTTAAAAGAATATATATCTGAAGCTCCTGACTTGGAGACACCTCTTGATGCATAACCAAACCTTCCAATGTCTTGAATAGTAGTTAAAAACCCTCCTTCTAATACTTCAAAACAATTATCTTTCATATTCTTCTCCAATATCAAAAAAATTTGCTCCATCTAAAATTCTTTTTTGAATGTCTTCATAATTTTTTAAATCCACATTAAAAAATTTTATTCGCATCCCTGGAGATATGTAGAACGGATCTTTTTTTTCTAAATCAAATAATTTAATTGGAGTCCTTCCAATTATTCTCCATCCACCAGGAGAATCTATAGAATAGATCCCTGTTTGACTTCCAGCTAAGCCAACTGATCCTGAATCTACTTTAATTCTTGGATTATCTAATCTTGGACAATGAATTCTTGAATCTAGTTCACCTAAGTACGGAAATCCCGGCGAAAATCCTGTCATATATACAAGGTATATTTCAGAAGTATGGATTTTTATAATTTCTTCTGATGACAACTTACAAAAATCAGCAACATATTCAAGATCTGGTCCTTCATTCCCTCCATATTTCACAGGAATCTTAATAATGTTAGAAGTCGTATTATTTTTTGTCAGAATTTTATTCGAAAGGATTATTTTAGAAAGATAATTTTTTACCTCTTTTGACTGAATTAAATTCAAATCATAAATAACATTCAATGAATTATATGCTGGAACAACATCAATCAACCATGACTCTTTATCATCATTAATTTTTTGGGAAATTTTATGGACTCTCAAATTAATATCAGGAGAAATTTTGTTATCAAAGTATATTGTGACAGATTGGTCTCCAACATTTTTAATTAAAAAAGAATTCATTGAAATAAATATACTTTTTATTTTACAAAAGTATGCATGGGTTTTAATTCAATCCCAGCATTTTCTAATTCTTTACGAATAATCGATGCTAATTTAACAGAATTTTCATTATCCCCATGTAGACATAAAGAATCAGCTGAAATTTTTACCGGAGTTCCATCAATCGAATTCATTATTCCTGTCTCCGCTAATTTAATCACTCTTTCAATAATTACTCCTTCTTCAGAAATTACTGATCCTTCTACATTTCTTGAAACTAATTTCCCATCCGAAGTAATAGCTCTATCAGCAAAACATTCTCTTGCCACTCTAACTCCAGATTTTTTTGCAATATCCTCCCAAATTGAACCTGAAAGGACAACATGTATAATTTCGGGATCAATCTCTTTTATTGCATTTACTACAGCATTAGCTTGGTAGGGATCTGAAGAAGCTTTGTTGTATAGTGCTCCATGTGGTTTAACATGTTGAATTTTTTTGTTTTTGACAAATTGTAGCAAGGCACCTACTTGATATTTTATCAAATTCACAATTTCCCAATCTTCAAAACTCATATCTCTTCTACCAAAACCCATAATGTCAGGATATGAAGGATGAGCACCTACAGAGATTCCAAACCTCTCTGCTAATTTTACAGTTTTATCTATCCAATTAGGATCACCAGAATGAAATCCTGTAGCTATGTTGACAGAAGTAACAAATGGAATAATTTCTTCATCAAGTCCTGAGGTCATATTACCAAAGGATTCTCCTACATCTGCATTTAAATCTATAACACCCAACATAATCTTATTAACGTAGTGGAAGTTTAATTTCCGATGCAGATTCCCAACTTTTTCTTACAGCATCTGTGAATTCCATGTATTTCACTCCATCTTTGAATGAGGTATGAGAAATATGTTCTTTTCCTCTAATAGCATTTACAAATTCTTCTTCTACTCTCCAACTACCAATATTTTCAGACTTTATATTGAGCTTTTCCCACTTTATATTAGAATCAGGTTTTGTGATTTCCAATGCCATAGAAAAACTATTATCAGAAGAAACTTCTGATGAAGTTTGATTATCATAAAGGTGCAATGTCCCTTTAGTACCATAAATCCAAACATCTGCTATTGGTCCTCCTCCTAGAACATTACTATGAGTAAAATGGTATTTTCCTCCTACTGACATAGATCCCATAACTTCAAGGTGATCAGGGATAGTCACTTCTCTAAAAATTTTTCCTGTTTTCATTCTCTTAACAACTGTTTGGGCCGAAGCATTAACTGAAGAAGCAGTTCCTAACCATCTCATTGCAGCTTCATACCAAATACCCATATGCATAATGTTATTCCCAGACAAATCCCTATTATTTCTCCAGTGCATTTCAGACTTTAAATTAGGAAATTCTCCAGTGGTGATTCTCATATCCAAAAATAGCAAATCCCCCATTTCTTGATTGATCCAATCTATGATTGTTAAGTCGTAAGGTAATGTATGAGGTGCTGGAACAACTTGAGTAATTAATTGAGGATTTTTCTTGGAAATGTTTTCCATCTCGAATGCCTCTTCAGAATTCATAGCCATTCGAGCTTCTACTAGAACATGTTTACCTGAATTTAGAGCTTCAATCGTCAATGGAGCATGCATGTAAGGCCAAGTTCCTATACACACAGCATCTATTTCAGTATCTTTTAGTAATTCTTTCCAGTTTGAATATACTTTTTTGATTCCAAATTTTTCAGCAACTCGTTTTGATGATTCTATAGATCTATTCGCTACACCAAAAGCCTCTACTCCTTCTTGAACTTGAATTTTTGGGATATGATGTTTCTCAGTATTAGCACCGGCACCGATATAACCTACCTTAAGTGACTTTTTCATAATATCCCCCATTAGAGTCTCTAAATCACAATACTAGAGATCCAAAAGTTTTTTAGTTGCTACTATTACTTCATTAGCATCAGGCATAAAAGCAGTTTCTAAAGCTTTGTTGTAAGGAACAGGAGTATGAGGTCCAGTAACTCTTTTAATAGGAGCATCTAAATAATCAAAAGCCTGATCAGCAACAACTGCTGCAACTTCTGATGCCATACTACACCTAGGAGTATCTTCATCAACTACAATAAGCCTATTCGTCTTGGAAACAGATTCTAATAATATACTCTCATCTAAAGGAGAAAGACTTAAAAGATCTACTACTTCACAATCAATACCTTCTTCAGAAAGTTTGTCAGCTGCTTCCTTACAAACAACTGAAGTATAAGACATTCCAACTAGCGTAACATCAGAACCTTTTCTTAAATATCTTCCTTTTCCAAGTTCTATAGCAAAATTTTCATCAGGGACAAATCCAGATAAATTAATTAGTTTTTTATCACTAACAACAAATACAGGATCATCATCTCTGATAGCTGCTGCTAACAATCCTCTTACACTATAAGCATCAGAAGGAACTACAACTTTTAGGCCAGGAATATGAGCTAGCATAGAATAAAATGATTCTGAATGCTGAGCAGCATGTCCTGTACCACCACCAGACCGGGCAAACATAGTAAGAGGAACTTTGGTTTGACCTGCAAACATATATCTACTTTTAGCCGCATTTGATAACAATTGATCATATGCAACTGTAACAAAATCAAAATACATCAGATCTACTACAGGCCTTAAACCAGTAAGAGCAGAACCAATAGCAGCACCTAAAAATCCTGCTTCTGATATGGGAGTGTCTTTAATCCTGTCAGGCCCAAAATCTTGAATTAATCCTTTTGTAGCTGCGAATGGACCACCCCAAGCATCTAAAGGTTTACCTTCTTCGTCAAATCTACCTGCACCACCTGCAATATCTTCACCCATCAAAAAAACATCGGGATCTCTATTCAATTCATCTCTTAATGTTTTGTTAAATGAATCTCTATATCTCATTTCAGTTCCAGCAACATCATAGCCTGGGCCTAGTGGATTTATAGATTTTTTTTGTACTGTCATATTAATTTTTCCTTATTTTCACTTATGTTATGATTCTTAAATTATCTTCTCTGTGGAGCTAAAACCGAATTTGAATAATTAACATACACATCTTTGTATAATTCATCCATATCAGGCATTGGACTATTAAGAGCAAAATCAACTGCTTCAATCATTTCATTGTCTATTTTATCTCTTATCTCTTTCAATTCTTCATCTGAAAACTGATTAGCTTTTATTACTCTATTTTGAAAAGTTTCAATAGAATCCCTATCTCTCCAACTAGATTCTTCTTCTTTTGTCCTATAATTTTCAGGAACATCAGCATGAAAATGACCATGATATCGATAAGTTTTCAACTCAAGTAAAGTTGGCCCTTCTCCATTCCTGGCTCTTTTAACAGCCTCTCCAGCAGCATCATATACAGCAAAAACATCCATGCCATCTACTACAACTCCTGGCATTGAATAAGATGAAGCTCTATCAGCAATATCTGGTATAGAAACAGCATATTCAACAGGAGTAGCTTCAGCATAATGATTATTCTCACAAACAAATAATACTGGTAATTTCCATACAGTAGCCAAATTCATACTTTCATGAAGTATTCCTTGACTAGTAGCTCCATCTCCAAAAAATGCTACTCCAATAGATTCATTTTCTAAGCCTTTATATTTTGCTGTTAATGCAGCTCCTACCGCAAGAGGAATACTCGCTCCAACTATCGCATTAGCGCCTAACATTCCTTTAGAGAAATCAGCAATATGCATAGATCCCCCTTTTCCTTTGCAATGACCCGTTGCTCTCCCCATAATTTCTGCCATCATTTTCTTGGTATCTAATTCTTTAGCTATGCAGTGCCCATGTCCCCTATGAGTAGAACCTATCCAATCTTTTTCTGTTAAATGTGCACAAACTCCTGTAGGACCAGCTTCTTGACCATCAGAACTATGAGTTACTCCCATAGCATTTCCTTTAAAAGTTTGTTCTAACATTGTTTCCTCAAAACGACGAATACGGTACATTGTTTCATATAACCAAATTAATTTTTCTTTAGAAATATCCATTTTTCTATCCCCTTAAAATTGAATTGATGTTAGTGTTTGGAGTCTCTAGGAACAAACATAGAATCTTCATGTCTTTTCCCATTGAACTTAGAAAATAATTTAAAAGGTTTCAAAGCAGAAAATATAGTCAAAAACCCAGCGATCCCTAAAAATCCAGTTTTTAAAAATTTTCTCCTATCAAATTCATTCATTTTGTCTCCTATTCGTAGAATTTTTATAGTTGATTCTAGAACACAATAATTATACCCCACTAATACCCCAAAATTATCCACAATTAGTATTGTAAATTTTCTTAATTATTTAGGTTGATTCTATAAACAAACATAATGGAACACAAGGTTAAAAAATTAAAATTATCCACAATTCAAAAAATATCTATTTTTCTATATTAAAATCATTGACAGGTAAGTGAGCACATAATATTCTCCTATTTGTATTAATCAAATGATGAATTAAACTAAAAGAAAAATCTATTTATATGGATCCAGGATCATTAAATATTGCAGATTCGTTAATGCGTTTAAATGCACTAAGGATTTTATGGCTTTGTTTATTGATGGCCCCTGCAGCTGCAGTCTCACTATTAACTGCACATGCAATAATCCCTTCATTAGTAGATTCTCACGCAATAAGTAGAAATTGGAGTTTGATAAGATTTCCCTTGTATTTATTTGGTTTAGGAACACTTTTTATAGTAATCATTTTATTCATAATTGCCTTTGCAAATATGGCCTTCTTGAATGATTTTTATCCAAGATTTTGGCAATAAGGAGAAAATTGTTTAGAAAATTTATAGCATTTTTAAAAGAAAAAGATAGAAATACTCCGACATGGCTAAAAATACTAATACCTATGTTAGCTTTTGGTGGTCTTGCATTTCACGCAATAATGGCTTTTGTCACAGCTTTCCTTATAACTGCTTGGTTCGGAAATCCTTTACCAGTTTTTGGTTTTGATCAAAGCCCAGATCAACCAATCGCTTTTCCTCATACAATTCATGCTGGAGTAGGACAGTTAATCAATGATAAAACTGGAAAGCCTTACAAAGATATTTATGGTAATGAAAGAATCGATGATTCAGGAGAACCTAAAGTAGGACTGGGAATGGATTGCACATATTGTCATAAAACTGTTACTAAAGAAGCTTGGGCTGGAATCCCTCCTGTGGAGTTATGTGTTTCTTGTCACAGAGTAATTGGAAGTAACGAAAGTAAGGAATTAACAAAACTAAGAGAGTTCGGATTATTTGAAGAAACAAAAAGCCCAATTAAATGGCAAAGAGTTCATAGAATGCCTGATCATGTGAGATTTGTTCATGAACCTCATATTAGATATTTGACATCAAATCCTAACGCTATACAAAATAAATCTGCAGATTTTAAAACCTTAGATAATGGCACTGTAGAAGCATCTAAAGTTTGTTCTACTTGTCATGGACAAATTGCTACAATGGAAAAAGTATCTCAAAAAGAACCATTAAAAATGGGACAGTGTGTGGCTTGTCACCGAGCCAATGAAGCTTCAGTAGGATGTGAAACATGCCATCATTAGGAGAACACAAAATAAATGAATAAAAGTAACCTTTCTAGAAGAAAATTTTTAGGACTACTTGGTGCTACAGCTACAGGAGCTGTAATTTTTGAAGCATGCGGAGTACCTGAAGATGAACTTATAGTAGAAAGTCCTTTAGATATGCCTGAAGATTTAGTTAGAGGTGAGGACCAATGGTATGCAACATCTTGTGGAATTTCTAGTTTTGGAGAAAGTGTAATTGTGAGAGTAATGGAAGGAAGGGCAAAAAAGATTGCTGGAAATCCTGACTTCCCCAACAACTTAGGTAAACAAAGTGTAGTATCTGAAACTAATCTTCAAATGCTTTACCATCCTGATAGAATTACTACTCCTTTATTCAAGAGAACTAAGAATGGGACTCATAAACCAATAACTTGGAAATCTGCCCTTTCAATATTAGAAAAAGGTATAAATGACTCAAAAGGAAAATCTACTATTGTTACAAGCCCTTTACGGGGGTTAAATGGTTCTATAGTTGAGTCTTTTGCAAACTATAATTCAGTAAAACATTTGAAATTCGACTCAATTAATCAAGGCTTATTGAACAAAACCATGAAACTTGTTTTTGATCAAGATAGATTACCTTATTTCGACATTGAAAATTCAAACTTAATAATATCTTTTGGCTTAGACTTTTTAGGAACTTGGGGGCCGATTCAATACAAAACAAAATTTGGTAAATTAAAAAATAATCACGGAAAATTAATATCTGTAGAGCCTAGAATGTCACTTACATCAGCAAATGCAGATAAATGGATTTGCCCTATCCCAGGAACAGAAAATATCTTTGCTTTAACTATCGCTAACAAAATAATATCTCAAGGATTAGTTACATCTAATGCAATTAATAAATTTAAAAGTTTAATTGGTGACATTGACCTAAGTTTTTATACAGAAGAGTATCTTAATCAGACAACCGGATTATCAGAGCATGACATTGAATACGTCCTAAAAAAGATACAAGAATATAATGGAGATAAAGTTTTGTTTGTTGGTGGAGGAACATTAGAGGGTTATAAAGATAGTGCGGACACAATGTCAATAGTATACGCATTAAATTATTTAACAAATTCAGTTGAAACAAAAGGGGGAATTTTGTTTAACCCCGAACCTCCTATCAAAGAATTTAAGGTTTCTGACGAAAACTCAACTTTGAATATTATAGACTCATCTTACGCTAATGACTCAAAAGAATGGAAAGAAGAAATTCTTAGTTGGGAATCAGGAGAAAAAGATTTATTGATTTTAAGGGGTTCCAATATAATTCATGGAAGTTCTTATGATTTTTCAAAAGCTCTAGATTCTATAAAACTTAAAGTATGTTTTTCTACAATCTTTGATGATACTGCTGCAGCTTCTGATTTGATTCTACCGGAAAACAATTCAATGGAAGATTGGGGCATGGACATACCAGAGCCCTTAATGGGATATCAAACATTATTATTTCAACAACCAGTAGTAAAGTCTCCGACTCCTAAAGATGATATTAATGTATATGATTCTAAAAGTTTTTACGATATTTTAATATCTTTTTCTGATCCAATGATTGGAGTAAAAAACTATAAAGATCTTATAGAAAAATTCACCAGTGAACTTTTTTCAAAAACTAATTTGAAAAAAGAAGGATCAGTTGTAGCTTCTAATGAAAATCAGTTCCTCGAAGGTATCCTTTCTAGAGGGGGATGGTGGAACGTAAACTTTAAATTAAATAATTCTGGGAATACACCGAAAAATAATGTGGTGAATATCATTAATAATAATTCTATTACTAATTTAGGAGATAAAGAATTCTATTTAATACCATTCTTATCAAATTCACTCTTAGATGGAAGGACAGCTGCTAGCCCTTGGGCACAGGGAGTTCCAGATCCCATAACGACAATAGCTTGGGACACCTGGGCTGAAATGAACCCCAATACAGCAAAAATTCTTGATTTAGAACTAGGAGATTTGATTGAATTAACTACATCAAACGGAAAAATTACTCTACCAGTTTTTCCTCATCCTGCAGTCCATCCTAAAGTTATTGGGGTACCAATAGGACTAGGTCATAAATTTTCTGGTAGATATGCTGAAGGAAGAGGCGTGAATGTGTTGAAAATATGTGATCCTGATCTAGACAAAAACACTTTTTCCTGGGCTCAAAATATTGCTACCATTAGAAAAACAGATGATTCAAAAACAATTGCTAAATTTGAAGGTACTCTACCTGGTGGAGCAGTTGCGGTAGAACCAGGTGTGCCAATTTTAACAGTGGGACCAAATCAATCAGCGGATGATGCTCTCCATGAAGCACATGAAGAACATCTGGAAGAAACATTTAAGGATAAATTTAAGGATAAAAAATAATAGAAGATGAATAAATGGTAACCGAGAATAAAGAAAGTAAATTTAAATGGGGAATGGCTGTAGACATCGATAAATGTACTGGCTGTCAAGCATGTGTATTAGCTTGTCAATCTGAAAATAATATTCCAATTAATACTGAGAAAAATTTCAAAAATGCTAGGGCTATTGAATGGATAAGAGTAGAAAGATATTGGGAAGGAGAATTTCCAGATGTGAAAGCAAAATTCATTCCCATACTCTGTCAGCATTGTGATAATGCTCCTTGTGAACCAGTATGTCCTGTCTATGCTACTTATCACACAACTGAAGGTTTAAACGTTCAAGTTTACAATAGATGTGTAGGTACTAGATATTGCGCTAACGGTTGTCCTTACTTAGTAAGATTTTTTAATTATTGGGAACCAGAATGGCCAGAAAGTTTAAAAAACCATCTTAATCCTGATGTTACTGTAAGATCTAGAGGGATTATGGAAAAATGCACTATGTGTATTCAAAGAATCAGAAGATCTACAAGAAATGCCAAGAAAAATGGAGAAGAATTAAAAGATGGTGACATTTCTTCAGCTTGTGTAGATGCCTGTCCTACTGATGCCCTTGTTTTTGGAAATCAAAAAGATGAGAACAGTAGAGTTTCTAAAATGAAAAATGACAAAAGATCTTACACATTACTTGATAATCTACAAACTTCTCCAAATATATTTTATTTGGCTAAGATAGATCATGATAAAGAAGAAGGAACACATCACTAGAAATGGTTACTGAAACAAATAACACCAAATATTCAAAATCTACAAGGGAGTTAATTACTACTACTACTATAGCTCCTAAGAAAGTCACTTTAATTGTAATGATACTATCAGTATTAAGCATTTTGGGGATTATAGGTATAGTACTGAAAATCCTTAATGGTTTTGAAGATAAATCAGCCTGGGGTTATTATGCTGCTACAATCTCCTTTCTCCTTACTACTGCTGGTGCAGCTCCAATGGTAGCAATAGCACCTACAATAGCAAAAGCAGATTGGGTGAGACCAATAACAAGAATCGCAAGTCTTTTTTCAGTTGTAGGAATTGTCACAGCTATAGCATCCATTCCACTCATATTCGCACTCCCTCCTTTAATTGTTGATGAAACTAGAAGAAGATCAATATGGTTTGAAGCTACTAACTATTCACCTCACGTATGGTTTGCATTATCAATTTTTGGATTAACATTATGTGGACTAGGATTGTTATATTCGTCAAGTATCCCTGATTTAGCAGCAATGAGAGATCATGGAACTGGCTGGAGAAAAAGACTGGGTAAATCACTGTCACGAGGATTTATAGGTACTGACAGACAATGGAAATCTTTAAAAATGCGAATAGGAATGATGGGCACTTTTTATTTCTTATTATTAATGTTTGTAAATTTCTTGTTTAGTGTGGATTTTGCTTTAAGTTTAGTTGCAGGATGGAAAGATGCAATATTTCCTATGTATCACGCAATGACTTCTCTACAATCAGGAATAGCTATTTGTATTCTTACTATGTTTTTTGCTAGAAAATACTGGGGAATGGAAAACTATATTAAAATACCTCAATTTTGGGCTCTTTCAAAACTACAACTAGCCACAACCGTACTTTGGTTTTATTTCTTTTACTCAGCATTCATTGTTTTTTGGTATGGAAGATCTGCAAGCGATCAAATGGTAATCAATTTATTGATTATAGGCCCTTATCTACCCGTTTTTCTTGGAGCATTTTTCTTGGAATTCTTTGTGCCTTGGTGGATATTAGTTTGGAATCCTGTAAGAAAAAGTATACCAGCCTTAGCAATAGTAGCTTGTCTCGTTTTAATAGGTGTCCTTTTAGATAGAATACGAATATTTGTGATTTCTTGGTCTACATATTCTAACGAGGTAATTCACAAAAAATTTGTTCCTGAAGAAAATTTCCCTCAATTTATGGCTCCTTCTGTGGCAGATATTATAGTTTTTATAGGATTAGTATCTTTGAGTGCATTGATCTTTATACTTTCAACAAGAATACTCCCACTTGTTTCAGTTTGGGAGACACATCAATCACTCTTATTAACTAAAGTAGTTAAATATGTGAGAACACATGTTACTGCAATTGGAAAACCAGATTAAGGATTAGATTAGAATGCAACAAAGAAGAAAATTAGATCAAAAGCAAATAAATCAGGAATTATTATCAGGTAACCTTAAAACACCTAAATGGTACATACCTACAATGATATTCTTAGGATTTTTTGTAGTTACTGGTTTTGCAACAATCCTATATATGTTTAATACAGGGTTAGGAGTTACTGGTTTAGGAAGACCTGTATATTGGGGTTTATTTATCACAACTTTTGTTTTTTGGGTAGGAATTAGTCATGCAGGCATAATGATTTCTGCAATTCTTAGATTGACTCAAGCAGAATGGAGAAGACCAGTAACAAGAGCTGCTGAATTACTTACTGTATTTTCGTTATTAACAGCATTATTCTTTCCTTTAATGCATGCTGGAAGACCTTGGAGAATTGCATATTGGCTACTTCCCTACGATTTTTCTAGAGGTATTTGGCCAAATATTAGATCTCCTTTGTTTTGGGATCCCATTGCTATCGGAACCTATTTAACAGGTAGCACATTATTCTTATACGTTGCCCTAATCCCTGATTTAGCCGTCTTAAGAGACAGAACAACAGGATGGCAAAAAGTTATGTATACTGTCTTAGCTCTAGGATGGAGAGGAAATCCTAGACAGTGGTTATTGCAAACTGTTGCAGGAATTTTACTATCTGCTCTTATGCTTCCAATATTTGTTTCTGTTCATTCAATAGTTTCTTGGGACTTCGCAATCACTCCATCAGTTGAAGGATGGCACTCAACAATATTTGCTCCATACTTTGTTATAGGGGCTGTTCATTCAGGAGTATCAGCTGTAGTAACTATGATGGCATTAATGAGATGGTTATGGAAATGGAACAATCATATACGCCCAGAGCATTTTGATGCGTTAGCAAGACTTTTAATAGTAGTCGCAACAGCTTGGTTAGGATGTACTTTCCTAGAATTAATTTTCTCTGTTTATGGTCGTGAAGCACCAGAAATAGCATTAAGAGAAATGCAAATATTTACTTGGCCGTGGAACTTATTATTTATAATATTTCTTTTTACTGGATATATTATACCTGTAGGATTTTGGATATTTAAAAAAGCTCGAAATAATATAGTTATAATGTTCTGGACCTCAATCTTAGTTAACGTAGGAATGTGGTTAGAAAGATTCTTAATTGTCGTTCCAGGGCTAGCTAGAAAACAACCTTTTACATTTACATGGGAAGCCTATACGCCTTCTTTAGTAGAATGGTACATTATGATATGGTCATTTGCTTGGGTTTCATTCTTAATGTTACTTTTCGCTAGATTTTTTCCACTTATTCCTCTCTTTGAAACTAAAGAGAGTCAAGTGTTTACATCTGAAACTAAAATAGGAAGAGCTACTGTCCCAGTAATATATAGAGAAGATGACTAAAATCAAGGAGTTATAATGTCTAAAAAAAGCATATTAGGTTTATTCGATACACCAGACCAAGGAGCTGATGCTTTAGATGGTCTTCATAATGCTGGATTTGAATCACATGAATGTGATGTATTAACTGGAACTCCATATCCTGAAGGAACTTTTGGGGAACATGTACCTCAACATAGATTATTTAGATTCCCATTGTTTGGAGCAATAGTAGGATTAACTCTATCTATATTCCTCACTACAGCTACACAAATAGCTTATCCATTAGTAACTGGGGGGAAACCGATATTATCAATATTTGCTATGCTGATAATTATGTATGAAATGACAATGTTGTCCGCAGTAGTTACTACAGTAGTGGGAATCATTTTTGAGTCTAGGCTTCCAAAATTTAATATTGGGGCATACGACACTAGAATTACAGAAGGATTGATAGGAGTAGTCGTAAACTGTAAAGAAGAAGAAGATCTGTCAAAAGCTAAAAAAGTATTTTCAGATTGTGGAGCTTTAGAAACAAAAGAAGCATAAATTATTGTAAATGAAAAAAAATTCTATCAAAATCAATATTTTAATAATTTTATTAACAGGGTTATTTACTCTAGCTCCCACATGTCAAAGTGGGATAACTCAAAGCACTACATACCCGATAGAGTTGTTTTCTGAAATGCATTACAGCCCAGCACATAAATCACAGGAAACGCCTAGATTAAAACCTGCTCCGGGAGCTGTAGTTTTTTCTGAAAAAGGAACTGAAAATCAATATGATATGACTATTAACACATTCGAATATAAATATGAACTTGGCTCTGATTTATATAGAGTTAATTGTTCTTTTTGTCATGGCAATGAGGGGTTAGGAGATGGTCCAGCAAAAGATTATATCATTAGTCAAAAAAGTTATTATTCTACCAATAAAGTAGAAGGTCTACCCGGTTCTGGCTCTGGCACTCCTTATATTAGCCCTCCTCAATTAAACGATCTTGAAGAAAGGTACGGAAACTCAGATAGTGCTTACAACAGAATTTCTCAAATGCTTTCTTCTGAGATAGGTTTCGGTCCTATGCCAGGATTTTCACGTGTATTATCAAAGGAAGAAAGAAAACAAATCACTGAGTTCATCCTTGATAAAGAAAATGGTTTAAATAAATAATTTTTACACGAATTTAAATCTTTTTCTCCCATTTGAATTATTATTAAGATAATTGAAATTAAAATTTAAAACTATGTCTCATCTAAAAATAACATCTTTGTCTTTTATGATGTTTTTTACAATTTTTTGTAATAACCAATTAAATGATAATGAAAGTAGAGCTCAATATTTATTCGATAACTTGATGTGTCCAGTGTGTGATGGACAAACAATCTCTGAATCTCAATCTCAATTATCTAAAAACATGAGAGATATAGTCCGTATAAAATTAGATGAAGGCTTGACTAATGAAGAAATCCTTCAATACTTCCAATCTAAATATGGAACATCTATACTCTCTAATCCTCCTAAGTCAGGTTTTTATTTTACTGTTTGGTTAGTTCCAATAATCGTATTACCAATAATATTTTTAGGATTATTATTTTTGATCAAAACTTTCACAAATACGCAAAAAGATTATTAATATGGCTCTTTTAGGAACATTATGTATTACGATTAGTTTCATTTTATCTCTTTATTCTATTTTGGGTTCTCTAATAAGTATTAACTTGAAAACTGAAGGTCTAAAAATTAGTGCTAGATGGAGTTCATATTTAACTTTTCCAGTAATTTCCATAGGTATTTTTCTACTTGTTTACTCTTTTGTAACTCATGATTTCAGCATTAAATATGTATATAATCATAGCAACCTTTTAATGGAACCGATTTATACTTGGGTAGCAATATATGCAGGAAATGAAGGTTCTCTACTTTATATCTCAACAGTAATATCTTTGGGTTCATTATTGTCCATAAAATCCCTTCAAAAGAAAATACCTGAATCGGTACCCCATATAACAATCATTATGATGGGAATTCTTTCATTCTTTCTTGGGGTAATGTTATTTTTAGCAGATCCTTTTTCTTTACTTGAATTCCAAGTTCAAGATGGAAGAGGTATTAATCCTCTTTTAAAACATCCAGGAATGTTTACACATCCTCCTTTATTAATGGCTGGTTTAGCTACAATTTCAATCCCTTTTGCAATTACTACAGGTATGTTAATCAGTGGAAACTATACTGATAAAGGCACAGAGTTTATAAGAGTAACAACATTAATTATTTGGCTAATGTTAGGAATTGGACTTCTGCTAGGATCATGGTGGGCATATACAATCCTAGGATGGGGTGGATATTGGGCTTGGGATCCTATAGAAAATGTTGGATTAATGCCTTGGTTAGTTCTTACTGCATTAATTCACTCTTTAATTGTTCAAAGAAGACGAGGAATGTTTCGATTATGGAATTTAGTTTTAATAAATATAGCTTTCGTTCTTTCTCAGTTTGGCATGTTCATTAATAGAGGAGGGCCAGTGGTATCTGTACACTCATTTGCTGCTTCAACACTAGGATATATCTTTTTGACTTTCATGATATTAAGTATAATTTTCCCTTTAATCATTTTTCTATGGAAATATTCAGAACTTCTTAATTCTAGAAAAATTGATTCTTTTCTATCAAAAGAATCTTCATTTCTCATAAATAATTTCTTATTGTTAGCAATAACATTCGTAACTCTTTGGGGACTAGTGTTTCCATTATTCTCAGAACTATTTGGTAAAGAACCAGTAACAGTAGGAACACCCTATTATAATAGTGTTAACGGACCACTACTACTAATTCTAATATTATTAATGAGTATAGGACCTATACTTCCTTGGAAAGAAGGATCCACAAAATCTTTTATCAGAAGTATCAAGTTTCCATTTGCAACTTCAGTATTTTGTATGATTATTTGTTTAGTTTTTTTGAGCAATAATTTTCTTGCAGTGTTGGCATTCTCATCAGTTTCATTAGTTTTTGCAACCATTTTACAGGAATGGATAATAGGAACTAGAAATAGAATTAAACATTTTAAAGAAAATATAATTATTGCTTTTATAAAATTGCTCAACGGAAATAGAACTAAACATGGAGGGTATATAGTTCATTTATCAATTTTAATGTTAGCAATGGGAATAATAGGAACAAACTTCTATCAAATAAAAGCTGATCATGTTCTTTTAAAAAATAAATTGTTTAATTTTCAAAATTACCAAATAGAACTAACTAGTATTGAAACAAAAAATTTTGCTGACAGAATTGAAAGAGTCGCTAAATTTAATATTTACAAAAACCAAAGTTCTGAACAAACAAATAATTCAAAAAAAATTACAGAATTAGAAGGCTCTAATGCTCTTTACCCTTCTTTCAATATGGCTTCAGTAAGAGCAGGAATACATTCAACTATAATAGAAGACTTATATATAGTTCCTTCAGAATTTTTAGGAGACGACAAATTACTAATTAGAATTAGCATTAACCCATTTATTTCTTGGCTTTGGTTTGCAGGCCCTATATTTTTCTTAGGAGCTATTTTCACTTTATGGCCTAGGACAGAAAAACATTAAGTAAATTATAATAATCGAATGTATATTTTTATTGGAACTATTATAGGAATTATTTGTCTGTTGATATTGGCAATACCAATATTTAATAAAAAAATTCTTGAAAAAGAAATAGAACAGCAAATTTTCTTGTCAAAAAATAAATCAACTAGAAACAACATATTGAACGAAGTAAGGTCAGACTATGAAGCTGGGTATATTTCTGACGAAAAATTTAATGAGTTAAATTTAGAAATAAATGAAGAATATGAAAATGACGATTCCTAAAATATGAAAAAATTATTCATCACAACTCTTATTTTTGTATTCACTTTTTTTCAACAGGGTCATATTTCAGCTGATGATATAACCATTTCAATCTCAGGTTCAATAGAAAATAAAACAAAAAATTCAGACTCATCTAAAGAATATCTAATAAAACTCTTTAAATTAATAAACAACTCAGAAGAAATAAATGAGATCTCAACTACTAATACTATAAAAGCAAAATTTTCTTTCCCAAAAATAACAATCGATGAAACTGAAAAATTATTTTTAGTAACTGAAAATGATGGATTGTCTGTAATAACAGAATTACAACCCAATGAAAAATGGGATGATTTAAATATAGAAATCTATGATAGAGGAACAAATTTAGATTATATTAAGATTACTGAGTACTCATTGATGATACCTCAAACTAACTCGATAGATGGAAAGATGTCTATTCTTGGATTAATAACATTAGAAAATTCTGGAGATAAAACTTTTCAAGCAGATCTCTCAAAACCTGATCTTTCAGGTTTTGATTTATTAAGATTCAGTCTTCCAGAAGGTTTTTCAGACTTAAATGTTGACAGTGATCTTCCTCCAGGAAATGTAATGGAAATACCAACTGGATTTGCATTATCTAATCCTGTCCCTCCGGGAATCCATCAAATAATATTTTCATATTCTTCTCTTACAATTAACTCTATATTCTCCTTTAACCTAAAACTCCCTTTTGGAGCAGATAAAGTCAGGGTCTTAATGAATGCACCAGAAGGAATAATCAAAGGAGAAGGTTTAAAATCATTAGAAAAAATAAAGATAGATGAAGATTTTTATACAATTTCCGAAGGAACTAATTATGATAGAGGTTCTAATATAGAACTTGAATTATCATCATTTGCTGAATCTAAAAATATTAGTTCAATTTTTACTTTTTTTGAAACTAATCTATATAAAATAATTTTAATATTTTTTATTTCATTAATATTACTTCTATTAATAATTTATTCAGTTTTTTTAAGCATGAAAAATAATCCTGATTATAAACTTTCTGAAGAAAGAGAAAGATTGATTTTAAAAATTGATGAACTAAAGAAATCATTGCAATCTGGAAAAATTAGTAAAGAAGAATATACAATTTTAGAGAAAGGCTTCAGAGAAAAACTAAAACAGATAAAAGGAGAATATTGAAACAAGAAAATAGGAAATTTTTACTAATTAGTATGCCTCTTATTTTAATATTTTTATCAATATTTATATTTATTATCATATGGTCAACAATTTCTACAGGTGGGCAACATGGGCAACCTGGATTAAACGAGTTTTTTAGTGAAACTAATTTAAGAATTGATCCATATACCAAATTTGAGATTACTACCATTTCTGAAGAAATTATCTCTTCAAATAATCTTGGAGAGGAATACTTAATGATTGATTTTTGGGCTTCATGGTGTCCCCCATGCATTAAAGAAGGACCAATATTGTCAGAAGCTTATAAAAAATGGTCAGAAAGAGGAATAAATTTTGTAGGAGTATCTTTATGGGATTCAGAAAAAAATGCTCTTTCATTTAAAGATCGATTTTCAATAAATTATCCTTTAGCACTAGATACTAACGGAGAAATTGCAATAAATTTTGGAGTCAGAGCTTTACCAGAAAAATTTTTCATAGATAACAGAGGAAAAATTTTAAAAAAAGTCATAGGTCCGGTTAATGAATCTCAACTAAACGAAATACTAGAAGAACTACTTTCGGATAAATAAAATTACCTTAAAAGTTCCTTAGATAAACTCAAAGTTTGTCCAGTGATATGCTTTGATTTTGAAGACAATAAAAATTTTGTCAAATTAGATAAAGTTAACTCAGATTCATTTGAAATAATGGAATTATCAGGATCTGAAAAATATTCTGGGAGGCAAATATTGTTGATTCTAATATTTAAAGAACCAAATCTAAGAGCATATGCTTGAGCTATATTTATTACTGCTGCATACTGAAGAGCTCTAAAATAATGAGTGGAATCCCCTAATACACCTATTTCAGAGATAATATTAACTATATTCTTATAACTAGTATACTTATCTATAATTTCTAATAAATTTCTAAAATATTGTAATTGAATTAAATCAGAATTAATTTGAAATTCTTCTTTAAAATCCACTATGACAATCAAGTTTTCTTGTTGATTATCAATTTTTTTTATTAAATTCTCACTTATATTATTAGTACTAATATCTTCTAATTCAATTATCTTCGAAATTTTTAAAATTTCATTGTTCTTTTGTTTACTGAATTTTCTAATAAACATTTTTAGATTATTTTTCACAAACTCTGAATTAGAAAGTAATACTAAATCTGAGTTTATTGTTTTTTCTTTATACATTGTCCTCTCATATCAGTTTAAAAAGAATCCTCCATCAACATTGACAGCTTGTCCTGAAAAACCTGAAGAATCTTCTACTACAAAAAAATAAACTAAATCCGCAACATCTTGTGGGGTCTGTTCCCTACCTAAAGGGATAGTTTGATTTACCATATCATCAAAAACTTCTCTAGCATTAAATCCTTTGTATTTTTCTTGAGTATTAGAATACTTTAAACCAACTTGTTCCCACATAGGAGTCCAAATTAATCCAGGACAAACAGTATTAACAGTAATATCAAAATTTTCTAATCTCATATGTAATGATTTTGTAAAATTTATAACTGCTGCCTTTGTTGAAGAATAATGTGGAAGTGAAGGCCTACCTTGTCTTCCTGAAACAGAAGCAATATTAACTATTCTACTTCCAATATTTTCTTGTAATTCTGGTAAAAATTGATTAGTAACATTTATTAATCCTAAAATATTTACATTCCAAGATGCTTTCCAGTCTTCATCTCGAGATACAGATTCATTTTCCCAACCTTTCGCACCAGCAACACCTGCATTATTAATCAAAGTATTTATATTATCAAAATTTTTTCTGGTAAATTCTAAAAGGTTTTTAACATTTTTTGTGTCAGTAACATTTGTTTTATAGAATACAATTTCTCCAAGTCTTTCATCAGATATTTTTGAAATTTCTTCGCCTTGTTCTTCATTGAAATCAGCAACAACAACATTAAATCCTTCTTCAAATAGTTTCAAAGTTATAGCTTTTCCAATGCCTGTAGCTCCACCAGTAACTAGAGCAGTTCTTCTTTTTTGTGTATTCATAAAAGCTTTATTTAATGATTACTTTTAAGTAAAGTATTTTGATATTGTAATTCTAAGGAGTCTGTAATTCTTAATATTCTATCACCTGGTGATATTATTTCAGAATATAAATTAAATGCCACCCAAGAATTCCTTGATTCTTATGTAGAAGCATGTCAATTAACTGTCAACAACAAACTTAATTATCCTATATCTGCTCTAGTAACTTTAGGATTCAAAGATCTTTTAAAAACTCTTGATTTATTCAATAATGATTCTGAAACTGTACACACTAGTCAGGAGATGAGTTTATATTCACCAGTGAAGGTCAATTCTCAACTGATTTGCACATGTACCTTGAAATCTAAAAAAATTATTAGAAATAATCTGATGGTAACTATAGAAATGCATTTTAAAAACGTTAACAATCAAAAAATCGGATATTCATCATCTAATTTACTTATCACTAATCAGGAACAAAAAAATGCCTAAAGAAAAAACATTATTACCAGTTATTCATAAAGTTACTGATTCTCAAGTAGTTAAATACTCTAAATCTTCAGGAGATATTAATCCTATTCATTTAGATCCTAAATATGCTAATACTACTCAATTTGGGAAAAGAATAGCACATGGAATGCTTATCATTTCATTCATATCAGATTTTATGTATAAAAATTTTGGTGAAATATGGCTTAATTCTGGTGGGTTAAAAATAAAATTTAAAGCTCCTGTTTTCTTAAATGATGAAATTACTACAAATGGCACAATAAAAAGTATGGAAAAAAAACTAGAATTAACTAAAATTACTTGTTCAGTGAATTGCTCTAATAAAGATGGAGTCGATGTGATCTCAGGAATAGCATATTGTTAAATGGAGGATTTATGAATCAAAATAAAGAAATTACCATTGCTTTAGATGCAATGGGAGGTGATTATGGTCCATCAAACAATATTAAAGGTGCATGTTTAGCTTTAAAAGATCCTAATGTCAAAATTGTTTTGGTAGGTGATAATCATATACTTGAGAAAGAAATAAGAGCTCAAAACATTGATTCTGAAAAGATTAAAATATTTCCATCAAATGGTGTAGTAGAAGAGGGAGAATCTCCAGGAAAAGCATTTAAGAACAAACCTCAAGCATCTGTATTTGTTTGTTCGGGATTAGTAAAAAAAGGAATTGCAGATGGATTTGTAAGTTGTGGAACATCAGGAGGAACATTTGCATCTGCTGCTTTTGCTTTTGGTTTATTTGAAGGGTTGTCAAAACCAGCAGGAGGTGGAGCTGTAATTGGATTCGCACCTAAAACCCTAATACTAGATCTTGCATTAAATGTCGATTGTTCCCCCAAACAACTATTTGACTTTGCTGCTTTAGGTGTTACTCAAGCAAAAATCATATATGATATTGAAAACCCTACAGTTGCATTACTTAGTAATGGATCAGAAAAAGGAAAAGGAAACAAATCAACAAAAGAAACATCTGATTTATTAGAAAAATCAAATATTAATTTCATAGGAAATATTGAAGGTGATGATATTCCGGAAGGTAAAGCTAATGTAGTAGTATGTGATGGATTTGTTGGAAACATTTTATTGAAATCAGTAGAAGGTTTAGGCAAAGTTATCACAGAATATATTTCCAGAGAAGCTAAATCAGAAGAGTACAGAAATATAGAAAAAGAAATTTTCAGATTAACACATATAATGCAAGAATTTGGTGGGGGACCTATTTTTGGGGTAAATGGAATAGCTATAGTTGGACATGGACAATCTAATCCAGAAGCAATTTCAAATGGAATAGGAACAGCTACCATGCTAGCAAGAAAAAATTATATTGAAGAATCAAAAAAACAACTTTCTAAGCTCAGATCTAGTATATAAATTAACTAAATTTTAATAGGAGAAAAAATGACACAAAAGCATGCTTTGATTACTGGTGCTTCAAGAGGAATAGGAGCAGCTATAGCAAAATCGTTAGCAAATGATGGGCATTCTATTTCAATAAATTACAATAGTCACAAAGAATATGCAGATAAAGTTGTTAAAGAAATAAAAGATCTTGGAGGAAAAGCTGATTGTTTCCAAGCTAATGTTTCACAGAAAAAAGATGTTGAAAAATTAATTTCTGACTCCAAAACTAAATTTGGAAATATAGATATCCTAGTAAATAATGCAGGAATAATTTCAGATAATCTATTAATGAGAATGAAAGATGAAGATTTTAATAAAGTTATAGATACAAATCTCAAAGGTACATTTTATTGTACCCGTTTGTGTGTTCCAGAGATGGTAAAACAAAGATGGGGAAGAATAATAAATATTACTTCTGTTGTTGGGTTAAGAGGAAATATTGGACAAACTAATTATTCTGCTTCAAAAGGAGCCATACATTCTTTCACACTTTCATTAGCAAAAGAACTTGCTACAAGAGGAGTGACAGTCAATGCAATTGCACCTGGATATATTACTACTGCAACAGTAGATGTATTATCAGAAAAATTAAAAGATACAATTATGACATGGATACCAATGAAAAGATTTGGAAATCCTGAGGAAATAGCTGGGATGGCATCTTTTATAGCTTCAGAAAAATCAACCTACATGACTGGAGAAATAATTAAAATAGATGGTGGAATGGCCATATAAATAATCATCGTGAATAAATTAAATCAAAAATTTGCATTAGTTACAGGTGGATCCAGAGGGATAGGAAAAGCTATTTGTTTAGAATTAGCAACACAAGGATACAACGTAGCATTTACATATTTTAGAAACTCAAAGAATGCTAAAGAAACTCTAATTGAATTAAAAAAAGAAAAGATAAAATGTTTCTCAATTAAAACTCATCTTGGAAGAGAAAAAGACATAGAAACACTTTTTGAAAAAGTAAAAAAAGAGTTTGGAAAACTTAATGTGCTAGTAAACAATGCTGCCACAGGGATTAACGTTAAATCAGAAGAACTTTCAACTAAACATTGGGATTGGGTAATGAATACAAATGCAAGAGGACCGTGGATTTCTTCCATTATGGCTAGCAAACTTATGAAAAATGGAGGTTCAATAATAAATATTTCTAGTCTAGGATCTCAAAAAGTTTTATCAAATTATTTTTCTGTTGGAGTCTCCAAATCTGCACTTGAATCAATTACACGATATTTATCAATAGAACTGGCAAAAAAGGATATAAGGGTAAATACTATTTCTCCAGGAATAATTAAAACTGATGCAATAAATTCCTTCCCTGTTGACTCTGAAATAAATATACTTGCTAATCGAACGACTCCTTCAGGAAAATTCATTAAAACTTCTGATGTAGCTAAATTAGTAAAATTTTTATGCTCTGAGGATTCTTATATGATAAGAGGTCAGAACATAATTATTGATGGAGGAGAAACACTCTTACCTAGAATTAAATAAAATTACATGAATTTCTTCTTGGAAATTGCAATTGCATATTCTCCAGATAATGAAGTAATTTTTGTCCCTCTCAGATTTGAATCTATTTCATCAAGCTTAACTACATGCATGATATTCTGGACTTTTTTGTAAGTATCTAATCTAGCTACTACTTCTTGTCCTACATAACATCCTTTAGAAAAATCAATAAACCTCTCTAATCCTAAATCTAATGGATTATAAGAATCCGTTATTTCTTTCCCTGATTTAGGAACAAGATTTTTTATTCTAAATAATTCAAATTCTTCCTGTTTTTTTTCAGGAATATTCATATCAGATATGGACTGTTTTAATTCAGTCCTGGATGAAGTTCCATCTAAACAAATAAAATCAATTGATTCAGATCCATTAAATAATTCATGCCTACCTACCAAGAAGTTACTAGATTTAATAGAAACATCAATAAAATTTCCTTTTTTCATAGAAATAAGATCAGGAATAAAAGAATGTAGTTCTTGTAAATCATTTCCAATAATTGAAATTTTTGAATAATTGTCCACTTTTTGTAGTTCAGAATCTTCTTCAATGGTAAATTTATTTATCCAAAACACCAGCTTATCAATATTAGAAGTACTAGATTCTAAAAGTAATTTTTCATTATTGATTTTCCAGACGTTTAAAATATCAACAATTTTGCCTTTTTCATCAGTAACTATAGTTGTCTTAATATCTTTTTCAGACAGGCTTAAAATACTATTTGTAGATAACCTGTCTAGCAAATCTAAACCATCTAATCCTTTTTGATAAAGAAATTTAGCTTGATTACAATCTACAAAGAATGTCTCTGAATTCATAGTTTAAACTGAAAAAGATGTCCCACAACCGCAAGATTTTTTTGCATTTGGATTTGAAAACAGAAACCCTTTACCATTTAAACCATCAGAGAAATCTAGTGTTGTGCCTGCTAAGAAAATAAAAGATTTTTTGGGAACTCTAATTTCTACTCCATGTTGCTTGATGATTTTTTCATCTTGTGGTGGAGTATCAACTATTTGAAGATCATAAGTTAAACCTGAACATCCCCCTCCTCTTACTGCTACCTTTAGAGCAAAGGGGGTTTTTCCTTCATTTTCAGCAAATTTTCTTACTTTTGAAGCTGCTTTTACGGTAATTTCTATTGTATTTATTGGTACTTGAGACATTTTATTCCACTATATCTAACAATTATATCAATTTATTTTAAAATATACTTTAACATTGTATAACTCTTTATAATGTGTCAGGTATAATAAAGAAAATGGTAAAAATTTACACAAAATCTGGTGATAAAGGTGAAACAAATCTACTATTTGGTGGAAGAACTTCAAAATCTGATCTACGTGTAGAAACATATGGAACAGTTGATGAGGCAGTTTCTTCTCTAGGACTAGCAAAATCTTTAACTTCAAACAGCGAAATTAAATTAATTATAGAAGATTTACAACAATCCTTATTCATTATTGCCGCAGAATTAGCTACTAGTCCTAATAATAAAAAGAAACTTAAAAATGAAGTGAAATCTATTACCAAAAACATGGTATCTGATCTTGAATCTCTAATTGATAATATCAATGAGAAAATTAATTTAGGTAAGAATTTTATTATGCCAGGCACTTCAGTAACCTCGTCTGCAATTGATGTCTCTAGGACTGTAGTCAGAAGATTAGAAAGAAGAGTAGTAAAGTTAATTGAATTAGATACTTCAATAAATTCTAATATTATTCCTTATATAAATAGAACAAGTGATCTCTTATTTATTTTAGGAAGACTCGAAGATAAAGATAAAGGAATAAAAGAAGTAACTAATCTAAGAAACCTTAAAAATGAATAATCAAAAAATAGCAGTAATAGATCACAGATGTGCAAATTTACATAGTGTAATGAAAGCATTGGAGCTTTTTAAAGCTGATGTAAGAATATGTACATCGAAAGAAGAGTTAAAAAACATAGATGGAATAATATTGCCAGGAGTAGGTTCTTTTGATCCAGCAATGAGGAATTTAGTCGAACAAGATTTAGTTGATTCGATAAAAGAATTAACCCTTTCTGGAACTCCATTATTAGGGATATGCCTAGGAATGCAATTATTAATGGGAAACTCTGAAGAAGGTTCTTTAAATGGGATAGGTTTGATAGAAGGAACAGCTAAAATAATAGACTCAAACCACGAAGACATTAAGATTCCTCATATGGGATGGAATAATATTCAAATAAAGAGTAAAAAAGACTCAAAACTATTAGATGGAATTAAAGATCAAGATTATTTTTACTTTGTTCATAGTTATAAATGCGTACCTAGCAATGACTCAGAAATTGCAGCTCTCACTGAATATGGTCAAGAAATATGCGCAGTAATAGAAAAAAACAATATTTTCGCAACTCAATTTCATCCAGAAAAAAGTGGTGATATCGGGCTTAGGATTTACAAAAATTTTTTATCATTTATTGAAACTGGAAAATAATATATGGAAATCATACCAGCTATTGATATAAGAAAAGGTAATGTAGTTAGGCTTCACAAAGGAAGATATGAAGATCAAACAATTTTCTCTTTTAATCCTTTAGAAATAGCTTTAAACTGGGAAAATTTTGGAGCTCAAAAATTACATATTGTAGATTTAGATGGAGCTCTATCTGGAAATATTGATAACTTAAAAGTTATAAAAGAAATTACTAATAATACTAATCTTTCAATTCAAGTAGGAGGAGGGATAAGAGATTTTAGTTCAGCTAATAATCTCTTAAATAAAATTGGTATTCATAGAATAATTTATGGAACAACTGCAGTAGAAAAACCAAATGAAATTAAGAAGGCTATAGATCAGTTTGGAAACGATAAAATTATTGTAAGTTTAGATTCAAAAGGAAAATTAATTTCAATAAAAGGCTGGACAGAAAATTCTAAAATAACTATTGAAGATTTTATAGAATCTATGAAAAATATCGGAGTAACAAACTTCATTTTTACTGATATAAATAAAGATGGAACATTAGAACATCCAAACCTCAAGATTATTAACAAAATAAAAAAAATGATCCCTAAAGGGCTTACTATAGCAGGAGGAATTTCAGATATTCAAGATATTATAGAATTAGACAAATTAGGAATAGAAAAAGTGATAGTAGGAAAGGCAATTTACACAAATAATATTGACCTAAAACAGGCTGTTTCTCTTTTTCAAAATGAATAAAAGGAAATCAATTGTTAACTAAAAGAATTATTCCATGTTTAGATATCGATAAAGGAAGAGTAGTTAAAGGAACTAGCTTTTTATCTCTCAAAGATGCTGGGGATCCTAGAGAATTATCTAACTTTTATAACAAGCAAGGCGCAGATGAATTAGTTTTTTTAGATATTACTGCAAGTTCTGAATATAGAAGTATAATTTTAGATGTTGTAAAACAAGTATCTTCAGAGGTGTTTATTCCTTTAACTGTGGGAGGAGGAATAAGAAGTCTTAATGATATACGTAACCTACTTAATGCTGGCGCTGATAAGGTTTCAATTAACACTTCAGCTATAGAAAACCCTGAGATTATTAGAGAAAGCTCTAAAGAATTTGGATCTCAATGTATCGTTGTTGCTATAGATGCTAAGAGAAATAAAAACTCTTGGAATGTTTTCACACATGGAGGTAGAGTTGCAACCTCATTAGATGCTATTGAGTGGGCTAAAAAAGTAAATGATTTAGGAGCCGGAGAATTACTTATTACTAGCATGGATGAAGATGGCCAACAGAAAGGTTACGATATCCCTCTACTAAAAAACATTCAAAAAAAAGTAACTATTCCCATTATTGCTAGTGGAGGAGCGGGGAACTTAAAACATATGTTGGAAGCATTAACAATTGGAAAATGCGATGCTGTACTAGCAGCAAGTATTTTCCATTATGGGAAATATACTATTAAACAGGTGAAAGATTACTTACATTCAGAAGATGTTTCAATCAGGTTGATTTAGTAATCAATATGAAAATGATTAAACTTAAAAAAGCAAAAGCAATAGAAAAAACGTATAAGATAATAATTCTAAAAAGTGGAGGATCCTAAATGATTAAGCAAAATCAAAAACTTGTTCCCGCAATTGTGCAAGATTACTCTTCTAAGGCAATTTTAATGCTTGGATACATGAATATTGAAGCAATAAATAAAACTCTAGAGGGACCAAACGTTTGGTTTTATAGCAGATCTAGACAATCTCTATGGGAAAAAGGAGAAACATCAGGTAATAATTTAAAATTTGTATCTATGCATGTTGATTGTGATCAAGATGCTCTACTTATAATAGCAAAACCCATAGGGCCAACATGTCATACAGGGGAAACCTCATGCTTTGAGAAATCAGATGAAAAATCTCAAATAAGATTGGACACAATGAAGAATAATTTAAAGAATTATAATCAACATGATTATGAAATACTTTCAGAATTGTTATCAGTAATAAAAAACCGTCATCAAAATCCTCAAAAAGATTCTTATACATCCCAACTTTTTGAAGAAGGACCTGAAAAAATATCTAAAAAATTAATAGAGGAATCAGGAGAAACCATTATTGAATTTTTAGATATAAATAGGAAAACAAATGATTTACTAATAAATGAAATCTCCGACTTACTATTTCACTTATTAGTGCTTATAGAATCAGCCGATATTAAATTAGAGGAAGTCCTAGAAGAATTATCTAAAAGAAGGAAAATAAATAATAAATAAATTATTTATTTTCCTTGATTGCTAACTTCATACATTGTATTGCCAAATCTAATTGATCATCTGTTGGTTTTTTTGTAGTTAATTTTTGTAATAAAATACCAGGCCAACTAATAATTTTAAAAAGAAAACTATTTTCATTGTTTCCTGATAGCCTAATAATTTCATAACTTATTGCTACTAATAAAGGAATTAAAATTAACCTAGATGCAACTAAAAACCATACAGGTTCTCTAGGAAAGAACATAAAAATTATCAATGCTATAACAAATATAGTAATTAAAAAAGAAGTGCCACATCTAGGGTGTTCAGTAGGATATTTTTTTAAATTTTTAATTTCTAAATCTTCATTGTGTTCATAAGCTGCTACTGCCATATGTTCAGCTCCATGATATTGAAAAACTCTTTGAATCTCTTTTGAAAAACTTATTAACCAAATATAGGCAATCAAAAATAAAAGCCTCAAAATTCCTTCAATTGCATTTGTGATTAGACTGCTAGCTCCCAATCCTTCAAATAACTCTGAAATGATTATAGGAACAATAAAGAATATACCTATAGCAAAAGCAAAAGAAAAAACTACTACAGGAATGACAGCCCATGGTGATTGTTTTTTCTCCTCATATAACTCAATATCCAAATCTTCTGTTGAAACATAAGCCGAGAAATTAAGAGCTTTTGTACCTATGACGAGAGTGTCAACTAAAACTACTAGACCTCTCAGTATGGGAATATTTCTTATCTTACCTAAAGCCCAAGGATTTGTGTTGTAAATTCTTTGAATAAAAGTGCCATCTTCTTTTCTTACAACTACTGCTGCGCGTGAAGCACCTCGAATCATTATTCCTTCAATCAGAGCTTGTCCACCGAACTTAGAACTCATAAATTAAACTCTATTCATCTAATTTGAAACGTCTCTTGAATCTTTCTACTCTACCTTCAGTATCCACAATACGTTGCTCACCTGTAAAAAATGGATGACATTTACTACATAATTCAACGCTTAATTCAGGTCTTGTAGAGCCAACATTCCATTTCTCTCCGCATGAACAAGTTATTACAGCATTAGAAAAATATTTAGGATGGATTTCAGATTTCACTGTTTACCTCAATTACTGTTTTGTAAGGGTTCTATATTTACTCTCTTATGTTTTTTAGTGCCAAAGTCAAACTTAACTGTTCCATCTTTAAGAGCATACAAGGTATGATCCCTTCCTACTCCAACGTTTAATCCTGGTTTAATAGGAGTGCCTCTTTGTCTGACTAAAATAGATCCTGCAGTCACAAAAGTTCCTGCATAATTTTTTACTCCTAACCTTTTTCCTGCACTATCTCGTCCATTCCTTGATGTTCCGCTACCTTTTTTATGAGCCATAATTAATTCCCGGTTTTAGTGGTTTTTTTCGTCTGCTTTTTAGAACTAGTTTTCACTTTCTTAGTAGAAATAGAATTCTCAATATCCTTTATCAATACTTCTGTCATTATTTGTCTATGACCTCTTCTTACTCTATATCTAGTCTTGTTATGATATTTAAAAGTAGTAACTTTTTCATTCTTATTATGATCTTGTATTTCTCCTATTACTGTTGCATTTTTTACATTAGGAGATCCAATACTCACTTTTCCTTTCAAAGAAGTTAAAAGGACTTGATCAAATTTAACCTTATCCCCAGACTCACCTTCTATTTTCTCTATCTTCACTTTATGACCAGGTGTCACAGCATATTGCTTTCCACCTGTTTTTATTATCGCATAATCATTCATAACATTTCCTTAAATACAATCATGAGATTCTACAATTCAAAACTCATTGGGTCAATTAATTATACAAATTATAAAAAATATAATCATTAAATTAATGAATAAATTTAATTAAAATAATTATACTTTGAATCAAGCCAAATTAAAGGATCTCCTTCCGAAAAATTAAAATTCTCAATTTTTGATAAAAAAAGTGTGTGATCATAAACAGAAATCTCCTTAATAATCTTACATTCAAATTGTGCGATTGATTCAGAAACAACAAATTGCCCTCCAGGCATTTCTTGATAATTGAAGGCATCATCTTCTAATGGATTATCTTTACTAAAATATTCTGCAATTTCTTTCTGATTTGATTTCAATATGCTAATTCCAAAAGATTTATTTTTTTTAATTAGGTCATGAGTATTCCTTTCCATTCCTATGGAAACCAAAACAACTGAGGGATCTAATGATACAGAAAGTATGCCATTAGCAGTCATCCCATGAACTTTGTTGTTGGGAACAATAGTAGTTATTATACTCACACCAGTAGCAAATCTTGCCCAACATTCTCTTAAAATTAACTGATCATCTATATTTTTCATTCACTCACCTATTAAAAGAAGATTTAATTGAAAAAATATTTATTTTTTTTCGACTTGATCTGTTTTTAAGGGGGAAACAGCTCTAATAGAAGCTATTTTATCTCTTGGATTCAATTTCATTAATGTTGAACCTTGAGTAACTCTACCATATCTACTTATTTCACCTAGAGGTATTTCTTGAACTACAGCTTTCTGGGTTAACAGATACACATCACTTTCTTTACCAACAACTTGTGCACTTGCGACTTTCCCATTTTTAGGAGTTATACGTAAAGTCAAATTTCCTTTTCCACCTCTTTTTTGACGAGTGTAATATCGCATATCAGACAATTTCCCAAAACCTTTTTGACTAGCAATCAGCAAAGAATCAGAAGGCCTAGCTAAATCCATAGTAACAACTTTATCATCTTTTTTTAAATTAATGCCCCTAACTCCTCCAGCATTTCTTAATCTGGATTTTATTTGCTCTAAACCAAATCTAATGGCTTGTCCCATTTCAGTAACCATAATAACATCTGCAAAATCTGAACCCTCATTTTCAATAGATTTGTCGGGAATAGCTAATCTTACAGACACTAATTCATCATCATTTTTTAACTTAAAAGCATTCAGACCTGATTTTCTTAGATTTTTTAACTGAGCCACTTCCATTCTTTTTATGAGACCAGTTCTGGTAGCCAAAACAATATAAGATTTTATTCTTTGATCAAGTTTAGGTACTGCTAAAATAGCATTTACTTTCTCTCTAGGTTCTAAGCTAATAATATTTGATACAGGAGCTCCTCTGGAATTTCTTGATTGATTGGCAGGTAAATCAAATACTCTAGTAGAAAACACTCTACCTCTATCGGTAAAGAAAAGAAGAGAATCATGAGTATCACATACTTGTAAATAAGGAGTGACATCTTCTTCTTGAGTCATCCGTTGTCCTTTTACACCCTTTCCACCTCTGTGTTGCCTTTTAAAAGAATCTGTACTTACTCTTTTGAGGTATCCATTAAGGCTAAGAGTAACCACCATCTCTTCATGAGGCTCCACATCTTCCCTATTCCATTCACCTAACTCTTGTTTATGTATCTTTGTTTTTCTCTTATCCCCAAACTTATCCTTTAGAATTAAAGTTTCCTTTTTTATTTCTTCAAATATTTTATCCGAACTATTTAGCAAAGATTCTAATTCAGAGATTATTTTCAATAAATCATTGTATTCATTATCTAATTTTTCTCTTTCCAGACCAGTTAATCTTCTTAATTGCATATCAACTATAGATTGAGCTTGAACATCAGATAGATCGAAGGACTGCATTAAACTATTTCGAGCTTCCTCAACAGTTTTAGATGCTCTAACTAGTTCAATGACTTTATCAATATTGTCTAAGGCAACTCTCAAACCTTCTAAAATATGAATTCTACTTTGGGCTTTATTTAATTCATATTTAGATCTATTAGTAATTATTTCAAAGCGAAAATCTATAAAATGTTTTAGAACTTGCTTCAAATTTAATACTCTAGGAGTACCATCCACTAATGCCAACATATTTATCGAAAAAGATGATCTCAAGGGAGTATTTTTATACAGATTATTCAATATTACAGCAGGAGTGATCCCTCTTTTTAGCTCCACAACAACCCTAGTACCTTTTCTATCAGATTCATCTCTAACCTCAGATATCCCTTCTACCTTCTTAGTTTTAATTAATTCAGCTATCCTGATAACTAAATTTGCTTTATTCACCTGGTAAGGGATCTGATCAAATATAATGCTTTGTTTTTCATTTTTCCCTTCTTCAATTTTATGATTAGCTTGCATCATCACTCTGCCTTTTCCCGTTGCATAGGCAGATTTAACTCCTTCTAAGCCCCAAATATGAGCACCAGTTGGAAAATCAGGAGCTTGTATGAATTCCATAAGGTCTTCAACTGTAGAATCAGGATTTTCAATCAATGCTATTATTCCATCACATACTTCTGAAAGATTGTGAGGAGCCATATTAGTTGCCATTCCTACTGCAATTCCTGCAGCTCCATTGACTAAAAGATTTGGAAGAATAGTAGGAAGAGTTGTTGGCTCTTGAAGAGAAGCATCAAAATTATCTGTCCACTCTACCGTATCTTTATCAATATCAGCTAATATCATGTCTGCTATTGGCGCTAACTTTGACTCGGTATATCTCATGGCAGCGGGAGGATCCCCATCTACAGAACCAAAATTCCCCTGTCCATCTACAATTGTATATCTCATGGCAAATGGTTGCGCCATCCTAACCATAGCATCATAAACAGCTCCATCTCCATGTGGATGATACTTCCCTAATACGTCTCCAACAACTCGCGCACTCTTTTTATATGAAGAATTAGATCTCATCCCAGAGTCATACATGGAATAAAGTATTCTTCTGTGTACAGGTTTCATACCATCTCGAACGTCTGGAAGAGCTCTTGCAACGATTACGCTCATAGCATAATCAAGATAAGAAGTTTTCATCTCATCTTCAATACCAATTAAATTAAATTTTTCCTTATCTTCTAAAACCATCATTTATCCTAAATATATATATATATTTAACTTATAATTCCCCCAATTTTTAAACAACAAAAACAGAAGAATTAATCAACGATATAATTAATAATATTTTCAAAACCATTCGGTAATTTTTTGTTTCCCAATACTGGCCATAAAACACCTAGGATTTCTCCTTCTCCTTTCAATTCTATAGCTTCTATAAAACCAGTATTAATGTTAATTGCTGATGCCATCAATTTGTCAGCTTTATGGTTTATTTTAATATTTTCAGGAGAACTAAATATTACTTTAACATTACCAGAGCCTCCAATAATGCTAGCTAATTTTGTTCCAAGTCCAATAAACATTTCATGACCTTGACTGATGGTTTTAAATGGTTTTTCTCCTCCAAAAATTTCATTAATAATAAACATCCCTTGCTCCATTCCAATAATTTTCAAGTTATTTTTTATAGCTTTATCAAAAATTTTTTTGAATCTTTTCTTTCTTTCTTTACTTAAACGATTCCTACCAATAATAATTAAAGAATTTTCAACACCTATTACAGATTTTTCATCATCTATAATTTTCCAGTTTTTAAGTCCCAAAGAAAGATTGAGTTCTTTAAAATAAATCAATTTCTCAGAAGGGTCAGATAAATACACTAAAATCATAATAATCTCATTAATTAAAATGGAATAGACGATATTCCATACCATTTGTTAAAATCGGATAGCATATCTAAATTTTGGGAATTTAATAAATCATTCAATTCTAATTCTAAAGAACTCAATCTTTCTTGTTTAAATGGAATATAAGGATAATATCCGAAATCACTAGAGTTAAAAATTAGATAACAATTTTCAACTTTATTATATACATCTAACAAATAACTTTCAGTAATATTCAATTTAAAAACAGAGCCTAGTATATTATCAGGGGTAACAATATTAGATACAGCATTTATCACAGTATATGTAGCAGAAATCAGTTCAGAAAAATCTTCATCTTTTATTAAAACCCAAATAGTACTCAAGTCATCATTAAAGATTTTTAAATCTGTCTTGAAATCTGAACGTCCTTCTTTAATAACATCATTCAGATTTGAGCCTAAATCATTAAAAAAAGAGTTATTATTAGGGGAAATCAAAACTCCTGTTTTACTCATAATTTCAATGTTCTCTTTTTCCAAATTATTCTTTGTAGTTAATATTGAAGACATAGATTCCCAATGTGATTTCTTTTTTCGGGAAAAAAACATTAATAATTACTAGAAATTCTATTCATTTCTTGTTTCAATTTCCTAAGTTTCCTAACTCTATCTTGTACAGGAGGGTGTGTAGAAAGTAATTTTGCTACATCATTACCAGATAAAGCAGGAATAATCATAAAAGCACTAGCTGTTTTTACTTGTCTTAAATCTTGAGTGGGAATCTTTGAAATAGTTCCACTAATTTTTTCCAATGCAGAAGCTAAATCTTCTGGTTTACCACAAAGAAGAGAGCCCGTATGATCAGCTCCATATTCTCTATAGCGCGTGAGAGATAATACTAAAAGTTGCCCAATAAAATACACAATCATAGTGATAAAATAAATAACAATTATATGACCACCGTTTTGTCTCCTATTTCCTCCATACATTCCACCAAATAACATATTCCAAAAAAACATCTGCATTAAGAAACTAGTAAATGTTACAAAGAAATTTGCTATTGCAAGAACTTTCATATCACCATTTATCACATGTCCTAGCTCATGTGCTATAACTGCTTCTAATTCAGAATCTGACAATCTTTGTCTTATCCCCGTAGTAACAGCTACTAAAGAATTTTTTGGATTTCTACCTGTTGCAAAAGCGTTAGGGACACTAGATTCCATTACAGCAACTTTTGGTGAAGGGATATCAGCTTTTTTTGCTAATCTTTCAACTATTTCAAATAACTTAGGATCTTGGTCTTTAGAAATTAATTTAGCTTTTGTTGACCAAAGAATCATTTTGTCAGACATATAATACTGAAATAAACCCATACCAAAAACTATTACAATAATAAAAGATATTTGAACTCCAAATGCATTTAAAACTAAAGCAAAGAACGCATATAAAATTCCTAACAAAAACCAAGTAAAATACATTCTAGAAACAAGTCCTTTGTCTCTTGAAATTTTTAATGGATCATTTTTTATAACCATTTTTTATTCACCTTTAAATAATTGAATAATTAATATATACATATGCTACTATTATTGTATATTGGTAATTCATTATATTCCACTAATTGGTACCTTAATTGACTCAAAATATAGATAAAAAATTCACTAATGAATTAGCCTTGATTGCTGAAAAAGCTGCTTTAGAATCAGGAGAATTTGCATTGAAAAATATTGATTCTAATATAGATGTTTTTTTTAAAGGAGGAGAAAAAAATAATCTAGTAACCGAGATAGATCATCGAAATCAAGAAACTATCATATCTATAATCAGAGAACATTACCCAAATCATTCAATTATTGGAGAAGAAGATAAGAAATCTGTTAAGTCACAACCTCATGAAATAGCTTGGGTGATTGATCCAGTTGATGGAACAACAAACTTTGTGAATAGAATTCCAATATTTTCAGTATCCATAGGAGTACTTTACAAAGGAATTCCTATAGCAGGAGCCATTTGGACTCCATGGCTCAATAATAACAACTTCATCTTAAAAGCATCTCTCGGAAACGGAGCAACAATTAACAATCAAAAGAATAAGATTACTAACCAAGATTCATCAAAACTTTCAGAAGGAGGAATAGCTACATTACCTTCAAGTCTAGAATCATATTTTGAAATAAAGAAAAATAAGAAAAAATATATTGGTGAAAAAAGAGTTTTAGGAAGTTGTGCTTTTGAGATGATGTTAATTGCAAAAGGCATTTCCACATATGGAATACTAGGACCTGCTTCAAGTTGGGACTTTGCTGCAGGAATAATTATTATTCAAGAATCAGGAGGAAAAATCCTAAAAATTAGCCAAAATAAAAAATGGGAAACCTTCAATAGTTTCGAAAATGATTATAAAATTGATGTTGCAACTATTGAAAAAATTAGAAATTGGAAAGGAATTTTAGTGGCTGGGCCAGAGAGAATAATTAATTTTACAACAAATAATTTGACACCCAAAAAATCATGGTCAAATTAACGGCCAAGGGACATGAACATTCACATCCAAATAAGGAAACCTCTGAATTTCAATGACTAAGTCTAGTCTTTGAATAAAAAAATTGAATGATTCTTCAGTTAATAAATCTATTATAAGATCTCTAAAATCTATTTCCTTATTTAAATAATTTCTTAAATAAATCAAATCCTCTTTAAGATTATCTGAGATTTTCTTTCCATTAAATTCGAACATTACTGTCCTGAATCTACTATTTTCATTGAAAGTTAAACCATGATCTAATGACCAAAATTTCTTTTTGGAATCTTGAACACATGAACTTCCTTTTCTATCAGAATTATTAACAATCAAATCAAATACTGCAAAACATTCAAAATCTACCAAATTAGATTCACGAAGAGAAAAATAATTTTCATCAGGATCATGCTCAATAAATGTCTGTAATGTTCCTATTCCTAATGGCCCTTTTCTAATAGTTGTGGTTGGTATTTGGGGCCATCCTAATATTTTACTTATCAAGAAAGCAGACATTTCACGCTTATAAAGACTTTCGGGCGGGAAATCAAAAAGAGGTTTTTCACCAACCATTGGTTTATACACTGAAAGAAAAGAATTTTTTAATTTGGGATCAAATAATTCTAGTAAAAACACTTGATTACTTCCCTTTAAAACAGATTTAATTTTTCCGAGTTGCCAAGTATCAAGTTTCTCGAGATTTCTTGAAAATATTTTCTTATTTTCATACAAATATTTTTTCATTTAAATGAACCAGATCATCAAATCAATGGCATATGTCCATTCTTCTTCACACATGGTTTTCCATCACAAGTTCCATCTTGATTCTTTGGTAAAGAACATAAGGGACATTTTTTTCTCCCAGATGCACAAACTTTCAAAATCTGATCTCCCAAATCTGTAGCTTTTTCTTGATTCAGCAAAACATTTAATTTAATTTCCTGAATATCATTTACATCATCAATATCTACACATTCAAAATATAATATAAAAGTTTGAGAATCAGAATTTAGAGAAAAATTTATCCCCTTTAAATCTAGATTAAATTCACTATCACCCTCATCAATATCAGATTGATCTAAAATAGAATTTTCTGGACTTTTCAATAATAAACCTATTGCTATTAGTTGTTCTTTTTCTAACCATATCTTGACTTTTGCATCAATGTTTTCTGCACTCAAATAAAAAGTTCTGTTACCAGGAGAACCTATAGAAATACACTCTATATTATCTACATTTTTTAAATAATAATTTCCCATAATCTCTTTTTAACATTTTTTCAATTATTTATTAAAGAGTTTATCTGAAAATCTAATAAACTCATGATATAGTTACACAGTTAATCACAAAGTTTGAAAAAAAATGGACTTATACGATACAACTCTAAGAGATGGAGCACAACAAGAAGGCATATCATTATCTGTAAAAGATAAAATATCTATTACAGAGAAATTAGATGATATAGGAATCCCTTTTATTGAAGGCGGATATGCTGGTTCTAATCCAAAAGATGATGAATATTTTAAACTGATAAAAAATATAAAATTCAAACAAGCAAAAATTTCAGCATTTGGAAGTACTAGAAAGATTAATGGAAAAATAGATACTGATCCTGTGATAAATGCATTGTTATCTTCTGAAACAGAATTGGTGACAGTTGTAGGTAAATCTTCAGACATTCAAGTAAAGAAAGTCTTAGAGACTACTCTTGAAGAAAACCTATCAATGATTTCAGATTCTATAGAATATCTTAAAAATCGTGGCAGAAAAGTAATATTTGATGCTGAGCATTTTTTTGACGGCTATATCAACAATCCAAGTTATAGCCTAAAAGTATTAGAAACTGCTATGGAATTTGGAGCTGATACCATAGTCCTTTGTGATACTAATGGTGGAATGCTACCTAATAAAGTATCAGAAATCACAAAAACAGTGCTAGAAACTATAAAATGTCAGTTAGGAATCCATACTCATAATGATACAGATACAGCAGTAGCTTCAGCTTTAGCAGCTTACCAATCCGGTGCTACTCATATTCAAGGGACAATAAACGGATATGGAGAAAGATGTGGCAATGCTAATTTAGTGAGTATTATTGCTAATTTACAATTGAAATTAGGAGAAAAATGTTTATCTGAAAAAAACCTTGTCAGACTCACTGAATTATCTAATTTTGTTTCAGAAACAGTCAATCGAGCTCCTTTTCCTTATTCTCCTTATGTAGGAAAAAATGCTTTTACACATAAAGGAGGATTACATGCTTCAGCTACAGAGAAATTCATTTCTTCATATCAACATATTGATCCTTCATCTATAGGAAACTCTACAGACGTAACAATTTCTGAACTATCAGGAAAAAGTAACGTAAATAGGAAAATCAAAGAGCTAGGATTGAGTAGCCAACTAGGTAATACAGAAGCTCAAGAGATTGTAAAACATATAAAAAATCAAGAAAATCAAGGATTTTCATACGAAAATGCTACTGCTTCATTCGAATTAGTTGTAAAAAGGTTTTTGCCAAATTATGAGCCACCTTTTGAATTGATAGACTTCGTAGTTTTGGTTGAAAATAGATTAAAAGCTAATGGAAATCTTCTATGTGAAGCTACAGTAAAAGTCATGATAGATCAAAAAATTATTCATACTGCATCAGAAGGTAATGGCCCTGTAAATGCATTAGATAATGCCTTAAGAAAAGCACTTATTCAATCTTATCCTGAAATTTATTCATTAAGATTAACAGACTATAGTGTAAGAGTAGTAGACCAATCTTCTGCAACTGAAGCAAAAGTGAGAGTCGCAATTGAATCTGCAGATGAAAAAGATGTCTGGAGAACAGTAGGGTGTTCAGCAAATATCCTAGAGGCCAGTTGGATGGCTTTATCTGACTCTTTAGAATGGTGGTTAAATAAAAATTTAAATAATTAATTTAACTTTTATATTGATCTCCATCAAATGTAATATGAATTTCAATTACATTTTTTTCCGAATCAATTTTGAATGCTCGCATAATTGGACGATTTTTTTCTACTAAAGAAATTAATATATAAAAATAATTAACAGGATTACCAAAACTATGAGTTATAGCTTCATTAATGTCTGTAGAAGAAGGATAAGCTTGTGAGTATACATGAGAATGATAAAAACCTATGACATCATGATCTTTTTTTTCAGCTTCTAATGTCAATTTTAGCAATTCATTAGGATCCATAGTATATCTAGTTAATGGTTCTTCATGAATATTCTTAACCCTTATATTTTCTAAAACTCTATTTTGATTACCCAATAAAACACCACATGCTTCTTCAGGATCAGAATTTAATGAATGATCAAACATGTTACCTATCACTTTTTTTGGCAAAAATATAGACATATATCGAATTGAAAAAAATATTTAAACTTGAATGACTATAACCTAAAGATTAACTTGAGGTCAATAACTGAGCAGTTTCAGCAACAGATTTTATTTCATTCCAATCCCATAATTGAGGAATAGTCTCTAATTTAGACCATAATTTACTCTGATCACTGAAATGAGGGCTACCTGGATGACCAGAAGAACCAAGCGGAACAATCCATCTAGATTTTTTCCAATCTGAAGTATCATGAATATATCTATTAACTGAAACAGAATTTACTTCAAAATTATCTAAATAACCTCCTTGTTGCGGAGTATCAGAATCTCCTCCCATAGATACACTAGGGGGATTTAATAGAGAAGAGTATTTAGGAAATATTTTAGATAATGGATGAATAGGATTAGTTCTGTGAACTTTTCCCCATTTCTGACTATCTAATTTATCTTCCATAAATTTTTGTTCAAATATCTCCATATTTGTAATTACAGAGTTTTCTAATAATTTTAAGAGAACTGAATCATCAATAAATTTTGAGTTGCCACTTATTTGATTAATTAGTTGATAATAAATCGAATCTATTATGAAAGTGTAAGCTCTAGAAAATTCTGAAGAATTGAATCTATATATCAAATCACCAAATACAAATTTTACTGTTTCTTGAATTAAAGTTTTTCTAATCATTGAATACAAAGTTGCAATTTTAGAATCTGGATTCATTACAAAATCCCATTCTTTTATCAAGTTGACTAAATCTTCAGAGTATTTAGAGAAGAGATCCATTTTTAACATTTTTTTGAATAAAACTGAAGCAGGGATACTTAATCTATCTGAATGAATTTGAGACATATTTTCAACAGTAGCTTTTCCTTCAGGCAATTCCAATATTCTACTAATTATTCTAGATGCTCTATTTCCAGGACGAAAATCATCCCCAATGTAATAAGGGAAATCCGAACCTACAACTCTTTGATTACAAGTAACTATATAACCACCAATAGGATCTATTGAAGACGGCATTTCACTGTATGGAATTAGTTTTTCCCAATCATGATTTCCATCCCAACCACAAACAATTCCTTTGTGGTTATCAGAATTTCTAATTGGGATTTTCCCTCTTAACTTATACCCTATTTTGCCTTTAGTATCAGCAAAAACGAAATTATTTACTGGTTCAGTCCACTCTTTCAAAGATTCTATTAATTGATCAGAATTTTTTGCATGAAGTATTTCATATACAGTATCAACCCATTTTGTAGCTGTATTTGTTCCTGTATGACTAAAAACCAATCCAAAACCTGCTCTAGGGTCACCTCCAATTACAGATCCATGATTAGTTTTTATCACTTCTACAAATTCTTTTTTTCCATTCTTCACATTTATAGATTTGATATTCAACTCTGCTTTATGCCATTGATTTTTATAGAAATATTCAATATTTTTTTTATTCTCTCTAAATTTCTCTAAAAATAAATCTTGATAATCTGCATTACCATGAGTCATCCCAAATGCGAGATGTTCTGTATGACTAAAATGAGGAGCACCTGGGAAACCTGGAATTGAGTATCCACTTACAGAAAATCTTTCGCATTCTAAATGTATTTGATAATAAACACTTGGAGTATCTAATGCTCTATGAGAATCTCCAGCTATTAAAGGAAAACCTGATTTAGTTCTATTACCAGAAATGACCCAAGCATTACTTCCAACATCTGTTTCTTTCAGGTAATTAAATAAATTTACAGACTCTGAAAGAGAATCTAAACTTCTAGAAACTGCTTTGTTTAATCGAGTATTGGGTGGGATTGTTAATAATTCAGATGCTGGGATTTCTCCCCAAATTTTTTCAAATAAATCTACACCTAATTCTTGATAGGCTCTAGTTTTCAACAATTTCATTTCATATGTTCCCATAAGCATATTTCTAATTTTATAGACTGAAATACAATCCCAAGGTTTCCAAAAATTTGGTTTTATATTCAACAAAAAATACTCAACAGGATAAGTTTTGCTAGATTTTATAAAAGCATTAATTCCATTTGCATATGAATCCAACATCTTCTTAGATAAATCTGAGCTAGATTCATAATCTGCTTTTGAAGCTTTTTCAACATCAATTTGCATTAACAATCTATCATTGTCTAACATTTCAGCACCTAATAACTCTGAAGATCTCCCTAATGATCTATAACGATCAAAATCCATATGCCACAATCTATCTTGAGCAGTAGCAAAACCTTGTGCAAAAAAAAGATCAAATTCATCTTTTGTTTTTATATGTGGTATTCCCCAAGTATCTCTATAAATCTCAACATCACCATTCAAATGTTCAAAAATATGATCATTGCTTAAATCTGGTAAGAAATCTTTTAAATTCAAGGACAAATCTTTTGACTTCGACATTGTATAAAAATCAATAATTGATTTTATTAGAAATCAAATCACCAATTCCTGAAGTACTTAACCAATTTTCATTATCTTTGGTTATATCTCTAGTCCGATACCCTTCACTTAAAATAGCATCAACAGAATCATCGATTAAATTTGCTTCATCAATAAGACCAAAAGACCAACGTAACATCATAGATGTACTCAGAATCGAAGCAATAGGATTAGCAAAACCTTGACCAGCTATATCAGGTGCAGAACCATGAATAGGTTCATAAAGACCAAGAGTTTTCTTTTGATTCCCAGGGACACTAGATAGACTGGCTGAAGGTAATAAACCCATAGATCCACCAATCACTGCTGCTTCATCCGATAAAATATCTCCAAAAGTGTTTTCTGTAACTATAACGTCAAAAATATTTGGATTAGTAACTAACTGCATTGCAGCATTATCAGCTAACATATGAATCAATTCTACTTCTGGATATTCTTCAGATAATTCAGTAGCTACCTCTCTCCACAACCTTGAAGTAGCCATCACATTCATTTTATCAAGAGAATGTAATTTTTTTCCTCTACCCATTGCTAACTCAAAACCAACTCTTAAAACTCTTTCTATTTCATCTTCATTGTAATATAAAGTATCAACAGATTCTCTCGTTCCATTTTCTGAATTCCATCTTTTCTTTGGTTCTCCGAAATATAGCCCAGAAGTCAATTCTCTAATAATAATAAAGTCTACGTTATCAACAATTTCAGGTTTTAGTGGACTAGCATAAACTAAATCATTATAAACTTTCACAGGCCTAATATTTGCAAAAAGATCTAACTCTTTTCTAAGTTTTAATATTCCATTTTCAGGTCTTTCTTTTTCAGAAGTAACATCCCACTTTGGTCCCCCTACCGCTCCAAATAAGACAGCATCACATTTTAATACATCTTGTAAAGTTTCATCAGTAATTGCTACTCCATTATTATCAATAGAACATCCTCCAACTTCACCATTTTGAAGATTGAAAGAATGGCCAAATCGCGCTCCAATTGCTTCTAATATTTTCACTGACTCCAAGGTGACTTCTGGCCCTATACCATCACCTGAGAGAACTGCTATCTTAAAGTCCACATTTCCTCCAATAGTTAATAAACTACCATCTATTTATTCTGTTTTTTTCAAATACAGATATGTCTTTTTCTTGTAAAGATGTTCTTCCTATATCATCCAACCCTTTAATTAAACTTTCTTTACGAAAACCATCAATATCAAAATCTCTAGAAAACCCTAATTCATCTGAAACAGTTTGATTTTCTAAGTCTACAGTAATTCTGTAACCTTCTTGATCATCAGATAAAGCATTAGACATAATATGACTTACCCCACTTGAATCTAAGATGATTGGCAATATGCCATTTTGAAAACAATTGTTTTTGAAAATATCCGCAAAACTAGTAGAAATTAAAACTTTGAATCCATACTCAAGTAAAGCCCATGGAGCATGTTCTCTAGAAGATCCAGAGCCAAAATTGCTACCTGCGACTAATATTTCAGAACCTAAATAACGAGGAAAATTAAGAATAAAATCAGGGTTTGGAATTTCTCCTTCAAGATATCTCCAATCAAAAAACGCAAATTTACCAAATCCTGTTCTTTCGACTCTTTTCAAAAATTGTTTTGGAATGATTTGATCAGTGTCCACATTTGACCTATCTAAAGGAGCTACTAATCCAGTAATTTTTTTAAATGGTTCCAATTTTAATTCTCCTTCAATTCAGTTGTCTAAGTCCCAGTTTCTTATATCTGAAAGATACCCTTTTATCGCTGCTGCTGCTGCCATTTGAGGACTAACCAAATGAGTCCTACCACCTTTACCTTGTCTACCTTCAAAATTTCTATTTGAAGTAGAAGCACATCTCTCTCCAGGGATTAAAATATCAGGATTCATTCCTAAGCACATTGAACAACCGGCCTCTCTCCATTCAAAACCAGAATCCTTAAATATTTCATCTAAGCCTTCTTTTTCTGCCTGGATCTTGACCAACATTGAGCCTGGAACTACCATAGCATTTACATTTTTTGAAATTTTCTTTCCTTTTACTATTTTCGCAGCTGAACGTAAATCTTCTATCCTCGCATTTGTACATGAACCCAAGAACACCCTATCAATTTTTATTTCTTCTATAGGCATATTAGGTTCTAAACCCATGTATTCAATAGCTCTAGCAGCATTTTCCTGATCTTCAGAATTTATAAAATCCAGTGGATCGGGAACTTTACCAGTTACATTAGTTACTTGACCAGGATTTGTCCCCCATGTGACCATGGGTTCTATAGATTCACAATCAATTTCCACCAAAGAATCAAATTCAGCTTCAGAATCAGTTTTGAAACTATCCCAATAGTCTACAATCTCATTATAATTTCCTGCAGAAATGAATTTCTTGCCTTCTAAATATTCGTAAGTAATTTCATCAGGACTAATCATCCCTGCTCGACCTCCACCTTCTATAGTCATATTACATACGGTCATTCTTCCTTCCATGGACATTTTCTTTATAGCATCACCAGTATATTCAATAGCATGTCCAGTACCTCCTGCAACTCCAATTTTTCCAATTATAGCCAAAACCAAATCTTTTGCTGACACTCCTAACGGCAAGTCCCCTAATGTTCTAACTTCCATCTTTTTGGGTTTTCTCTGAATTAAAGTTTGAGTCGCTAATACATGCTCAACTTCTGAAGTTCCAATCCCAAATGCTAGTGTTCCAAATGCTCCATGTGTTGAAGTATGACTGTCACCACAGACAATAGTCATTCCTGGTTGGGTTAATCCTAATTCAGGTCCTATGACATGAACAATACCTTGATTACTACTATTAATATCATACAAATTTACATTAAACTCTTTACAATTTTCTCTTAAAACTTCAATCTGTTTTTTTGCAATTGGATCACTGATTTGTTCTCGATTAATTGTAGGGACATTATGATCAATAGTAGCAACAGTGAGTTCAGGTCTCCTAACAGTTCTCCCATTTAGTCTTAAATTTTCAAATGCTTGTGGAGAAGTAACTTCATGCACTAAATGCAAATCAATATATATTAGATCAGGTTGACCTTCAGACTGAGACACAAGATGAGAATCCCAAATTTTATCAAATAACGTTTTATTCTCACTCATAATAATATCCTTAGTCTACTTTTTCGTTGGTGAATCAGTTCCTTCTTCTCTTATCATTATCATTCTGTTTATAGCATTAAGATAAGCTTTAGCTGAAGAAACTACTATATCAGAATCTGAACCTCTACCTGAAAAAATTTGTCCCATATCATCTGAAATCCTTATAGTCACTTCTCCTAAAGAATCAATACCTTGGGTAACAGCATTAACACTAAATTCAGTCAAATTTACTGGTATTTCTACTATTTTATCTATTGCCTTACAAACTGCATCAACAGGTCCTGTGCCAATTGAATCAACTTTTCTATTTATCCCTTCTGGGACTTTAATTTCAACAGTTGCTTTAGGTTGGACTGTATTACCACACTTAACTTCAACAGATTGTATCTCAAATAAATTTCCTTGATACACAGTTCTATTATGCTCAGCCATCAAAGATTCTAGATCTAAATCAGTAATTTCTTTTTTCTGATCTGCTAATATCTTAAATGCAGAAAAAATTTCTAATAATTCTTCATCATTTAATTCATAGCCTAAATCTTGAAGTCTTGACCTAAGCCCAGCTCTTCCAGACAATTTTCCTAGAACAAGTGCTTCTCCTCTCCATCCCACATCATCAGGTTCCATAATTTCAAATGTGCTCCTATCCTTAAGAAAAGCATCCTGATGAATACCAGAAGAATGTCGAAATGCGTTTTGTCCTACTATTGCTTTATTAGCCTGCAGAGGAAAGCCAAAAAGGTTACTAACCAATCTACTGGTAGGGCCAATTTCTGAAGTGTTAATACTTGTAGAAACTCCAAAATAATCTTTTCTAGTCTCTAGTCCCATCACTAATTCTTCTATAGAAGCGTTCCCTGCTCTTTCTCCTAACCCATTAATACAACCTTCAATTTGTCTAGCACCATTTTCTACAGCAGCTAAACTATTAGAAACTGCAAGACCAAGATCATTATGACAGTGAACACTAATTATCGTATTACCTAAATTAGATACATTTTCATAAATCCTTTTGATCAAATTACCAAATTCATTAGGAATTCCATACCCTACAGTATCAGGGATATTTATTGTAGTAGCTCCTGCATCAATTGTTGCTTCTAATAAAGTTATCAAGAAATCTATATCCGTTCTTGTCGCATCCATAGGAGAGAATTCAACATCATCAACATAATGTTTTGCTTTTTTTACTGCAACTACTGCCATTTCTAAAATCTCTTCTGGATCTTTTCTCATCTGATGTTCCATATGAATAGAAGAACTAGAAACAAATGTATGTATTCTAGGTTTATTTGCTACTTCTAGAGCCTTTGCAGCTGCTTCTATATCGCTAGGAATTACTCTTGCCAAAGAGGCTACAGTAGCTTTTTTAAGTTCTTTAGAAATTTTCCTAACTGCTTGAAAATCACCTGGAGAACTTGCAGCAAAACCTGCCTCAATTATATCAACTCCTAGTTTTTCTAACTGCAATGCAATCATCTTTTTTTCATCTACAGTTAATCCTGCCCCCGCAGATTGTTCCCCATCCCTCAAAGTAGTATCAAAAATAATTACTTTTTCTTTGTTTGCCATATTAATCCTATATATCTTAAATTAAGTTGTAGACTCTAACCAAGGCATCATATCTCTTAATTCTTTTCCAATCTTTTCAATCGGATGAATATTGTTCTCTTCTCTAAGACGTTTAAATCTTGGTAAACCTTCATCATTTTCAGTTATCCATTCTTTTGCAAAAGTACCATCTTGGATTTCATCCAAAATTTTTCTCATGTTATCTTTGACTTTACTATCTACCACTCTTGGTCCTCTACTATAATCCCCATATTCTGCAGTATCTGAAATAGAGTATCTCATTTGACCCATACCTCCCTGATACATTAAGTCTACAATTAATTTTAATTCATGAAGAACTTCAAAATAAGCTGATTCTGGTTGATAACCAGCTTCTACCAAAACTTCAAATGCATTCTGTACTAAAGAAGTAACACCTCCACATAAAACAGCTTGTTCTCCAAACAAGTCTGTTTCTGTTTCTTCTTTAAATGTGGTTTCTAAAATCCCAGCTCTTCCTCCACCGATGCCTACCCCATATGCTAAAGCTTGTTCTTTTGCTATTCCTGAAACATCTTGATGAACTGCAACCAAACAAGGAACTCCTAATCCAGACTCAAATACTTTTCTGACTCTATGTCCAGGAGCTTTAGGCGCAATCATAGTAACATCTACAAATTCAGGAGGAATAATTTGCTTATAAAAAATTGTAAAACCATGAGCAAACATAATAGTTTTACCTTCAGATAAATTGGGTGCTACCTCCTCCTTATAAACTGACGATTGAACTGTATCAGGTAAAGCAAACATAATAATGTCTGACTCTTTAGTTGCTTCTCTGTTGGAAACAACTTTCAAACCATCATTTTCTGCTTTTTCTTTACTTTTGCTTCCCTCATACAAACCTATAATCACATCATTCCCAGAATCTTTAAGATTCAATGCATGTGCATGACCCTGACTTCCATATCCAAGAATTGCGATTTTCTTACCTTTAATTAAAGATTCATCTATATCTTTGTTATAGAATAATTTAGCCATATTATTTCTCCTTTCCTTTGTTGATTTCTAATGAACTTCTTAGAACTGCTACTCTTCCAGTTCTCATGATTTCTAATATCCCATATTGATGCATCAATTCAATTAATGAATTTATTTTTTTACTATCCCCAGTTGTTTCTATAGTCATTTCTTTTGCTCCTACATCCACCACTCTAACCCTAAAAACATTAGCTAACTGTAATATTTCACCTCTGATTTTCTCATTAGCATTCATTTTTATGAGAGCCATTTCTCTGTAAGCAAAATTTTCTTCAGTAATATCTAAAACTTCTACTACCTCTATTAATCTATCTAGTTTTGCAGCAACTAGACCTATAACATCTGGAGCACCTTCTACAACAAATGTCATTCTAGACAATCCTTCCTTCTCTGACTTTCCAACAGCCAAACTTTCAATATTAAAACCTTGTCTTCTGAAAAACCCTGCAATTCTAGCTAATACACCTGGACGATCTTCAACTAAAGCTACAACAGTTCTAGTCTCTATATTGGGCTTATTATCACTAATTTTCAAATAGGTTCCTCCATTAATTCTTCAACACTCTGTCCTGAAGGTATCATTGGATATACATTTTCTACTTTTCTAATAATGAAATCTATTAAAAATGGTCCTGGATGTAACTCTGCTTCACGAATTGCATCTTGCAATTCCTCTTGATTTTCTACACGTCTAGATTTCATTCCGAATGCATTAGCAAGTTTTGCAAAATCTGGATTGGCAGTATAAGCATTAGCCTGATAATCTTCATCAAAAAATAATTCTTGCCATTGAGTAATCATTCCTAAATGATTATTATTCATAATCGCAAATTTCACAGGAATATTATTTTCTACTATAGTAGCTAATTCAGACATAGTCATTTGAAAACCACCATCACCTGCAATAGACCAAACATTATGATTAGGCTTACCTACTTGAGCACCCATAGCAGCAGGTACTTCAAATCCCATAGTTCCTAATCCTCCAGATGTTACCCAAGAATTTTGTTCATAGAAATGATAATGTTGTGCAGCCCACATTTGATGTTGTCCTACTCCAGTAACTATTATCGCTTTACCTTTAGTTTCATCAAAAATTGCTTTGATTACATGTTGTCCTAATAGATCATCAGTTTCTTTAATCTTCAAAGAAGGATGGTCTGCTTTCATTTGTTCTATAGTTCTAACCCAATCTTGATGAGTTTTCTCTTCAACAATTGGATTTAATTGATTTAAAACATCTTTCACATTCCCTATTAATGGAACATCAACTCGAATGTTTTTATTTATTTCAGCAGGATCTATATCTATATGAATTTTTTTAGACCTAGTAGCAAAACGTTTTGAATCACCTGTAATACGATCATCAAATCTACTTCCAATAGCTATAAGTAAATCAGCTTCATCAAGAGCTAAGCTAGCCCAAGCCACTCCATGCATTCCAGGAAAACTTAAACTTAAAACATGATCTTCTGGAAATGAACTTATACCTAAGAGAGTGGTAACTACAGGAATTTGACATTTTTCTGCTAATTCTTTTAATTCTTTATATGCATGGGAAATGATTACACCATGCCCTGCAAGTATCACAGGCTTCTTGGCAGATTTAATCAATTCTGCAGCATCATTAATATTTTTTATATCAGCAATAGAAGGTGGATTATACCCAGGCAAATCAATTGGTTTATCCCATTCTGATTCATCAAAGTCAAAAGATTCTGCAAAAACATCACGAGGAACATCAATAAGAACTGGCCCAGGTCTCCCGGTTGTAGCTATATAAAAAGCTTCTTTAATTACTTTCGCTAAATCTCTAGGATCCATTACCAAATAACTATGTTTTGTCACTGGAAGAGTAGCACCAGTAATATCAGTTTCTTGAAAAGAATCTTTTCCTATTCCAGGTCTTGCAACTTGCCCTGTAATAGCTACCACAGGAGAAGAGTCCATCATCGCAGTCGCTAAACCTGTAATTAAATTGGTTGCGCCAGGACCAGATGTTGCAAAACAAACTCCTGCTTTTCCAGTTATTCTTGCATATCCATCAGCAGCATGAGATGCACCTTGTTCATGTCTTACTAGAATATGTCGCAAATCAGAATATTTCGATAGAGATCCATAAAGAGGCAATATAGCTCCTCCTGGAATCCCAAAAACTGTGTCAACGCCTTGTTTTAATAGGCCTTCACATACTATTTGTCCACCAGTTTTTTTGGTCATAATTTCTCCGTTTATATTTTAATTTTCTGTCCACATTAAATTAAAAAGCCCCGTCCATAAAAGGACGAGACAAAATCCCGCGGTACCACCTTAATTAGCAAAAGCTCTCTTATTTAATAATTTTACGTATATCTACGTCTCATCCTAAAATCTTTCAGACAAGCCACTCCAGGGCGAGTTCCTAATTATCTTGGTATCAGGATCACACCATTTCCTGACTCTCTCACTCCATACCTAATTAGTAGTACTCCCTTTCATAGTGTTTAAAAACAGTCGAAGAATACACGAAGGTAGCCAAAAGGTCAATCTATTAACAGGTTATTTAAAGTTTAATTAATTCCAAAAAAAAATTCTTTAAATATCAAAACTATTAAAACTATTTTAATATCATCGATGAAGTTATCTCATTCAATAAATTGAGTAATTTTTTCGTTGAATTTTCCCAAGTTAAACTTTCAGAATGAATTCTAGCCTTTTTCCCTAACTGTTCTCTTAATAATTCATTATTTAATAAAACTTCTATTTTTTCCTGAAATGGACCTGGGCATTTCCAATTCACTAAATATCCTGTTTTACCATCCAAAACTATGCTTGGTAACCCTCCTACTTTAAAAGCAACTACAGGTTTTCCGCATGCAGAAGCTTCTAGTGCTGCTAATCCAAAACTCTCATAATAAGAAGGTAAAACACAAATATCAGAACTTCCATAATAATAAACAAGTTCATCCTGTGGAATAGATCCTAAAAATAAAATATTTTCTCTAACATTTAATTCTACAGCCAAATCTTTAAGTCTTTTCACTTCAGGACTATTGCCTTCACCACCAATAATAAAAAGTTGGGTATTTGAAGTTTCAATAATAGACATCACTTTAATTAAGATATCTATTCCTTTTAGTTTTTCAAGTCTTCCTACAAAAAGAATTATTTTGTTCTCTAATGATAAATTAAGATGTTTTCTACACTGTTTTTTATCTCTTGGATAAAATTTTTCTATATCTACCCCAGGAGGTATTATAGAAATTTTTTCAGGATCAACCTTATATAAAGAAATCAGTGACTCTTTTTCATGATTAGACCAAACGACTATGTGGTTAACTTGGTTAGCAATTAAAGATTCATTTTCAGACCTTAAAGGAAGATTTTCATCAAAAGGGAAAGCTCTTTGTTTCAAATCATTAATAGTGTGGAAAGTAGTAACATGAGGAATGTTGAATTTTATTGACAGTTCATTGCCCACTACTCCAGATAGCCAATAATGAGTTGATAAAATATTATAAAAAACTCCTTCATGATCTATAAAATCCTCTACTTCTTTAGAAAAAACATTTAAATATGAAAAAAGTTCATTCTTTTCAGCATCTAGAGGACCTGAATCTATATGAATTAATCTTAAATTGTCATTAAGATCAATTATTTGAGGGTCTTTGGGGTCATGACGCCTAGTAAAAATATCTACCTTGTTTCCTAAATCAGATATTCTTTTTGCAGTTTCCAAGAGATATATATTCATACCTCCAACATCTTTTTCTCCAGCTTGTCTCACTGGACATCCATGTACACTTATAATAGCTATATTCATTAATTTTTATTTGTAATTTCTATTGTGTATATTTTTTTATCTGAGGCTCCTAATCGATATTTATAATCTTCTCCTCCTCTTAGAAAATCAAATACTTTAATTCCATTATCAATACATATTTTGATATTTTCTATATGATTAACAAGCCCAATTGAAAGTGATTTATGATCAAAGTTATAGCCAGAATTATAAAGCAAATTAGAATAACCATTATTAAAATTTATAGATCCTGCAGAAATAACATTATCTACCTTAGTAATTATGATCCTAAGTAAATCTTTTTCAGAAAATAATTTCACTATTTTACTGAAAAAATATTCTCTTTCTTCAGTAAAAAAAATCCTTTTCTTTTCATCTTGTTTCATTAATTCAATTAAATCATTCAAAACTGGAATAACATTTTTTTTATCAGAAATCACTAAAGTTTCTGTGTTAGCTTCATTTTCAAATCTCAGCAATTTTCTTTTTATTTCATGACGATTCTTTTTATTCAAAGAAGATAAGAACTGTTCCCAAGATTGAGGAAGATTAATAAAAGGAGCAACATCTTCATAAGAAATATTTATAGATAATTCAGAATTAATTTTCAGTTCTTTTAAAATTTTTAACGTAGGAGAAATCTCCTGAATAGATTCAAATTTTATTGTCTTAGCATTTAAGTTATTAAAACAGTAACCCAAAAAATCTTCCAAAAATTCTAAAGAAATATCTTGTTTAAAAATAAAATCTTGATAATCAAATAAATCCTTATCACCAACAAAAGTAATTAAACCATTTTCTTCAATCAAAGGAGCAATTATAGATTTTTCTGAATTAGCAACAATAAACAATCGTTTTTGATTATTTTGAAAAGTTTCCCACCATATCTTTTTCAAATCAAAAAAATTAAAAAAAATATTGTCTCTATTATGATTATTTCTAAATATATATTCCCATTCAGAATGAATTTCATCAAAAGATTCAAAATTATTAATAAAATTCATTCTTATTTATCCAATTTTTTCTTCAATTCAACTATATTAGGATTAATAACTTCTATATCTATATTTGCATATTTTAATGGCATTTCAGGGTCCTTCAATCCATTTCCAGTAATTACACAAACAATATCTTTCCCATAAAAATTAAAGTCATTTTTAGAAAGTTTTATTAAGCCAGCAACAGAAGCTGCGGATGCAGGTTCACAAAAAATACCTTCTTTTCTGGCTAATAATAAATAAGCTTCAATAATTTCATTGTCTGTAACTGAATCTATAATTCCATCTGACTCTTTTTTAGCATTTAATGCTCCTTCCCAAGAAGCAGGGTTACCAATTCTAATTGCTGTAGCTATAGTTTCTGGGGAAGCAATTACTTTATTTCTTACAATTGGAGATGCACCTTCAGCCTGAAAACCCATCATTTTAGGATTCTTAGTAGACTTTTCTTCATTAAAAAATTCCTTAAAACCCTTCCAATAAGAGGTGATGTTACCTGCATTCCCCACTGGCATAAAAACTATATCTGGAGAATCACCAAGAGATTCAATTATTTCAAAAGACGCAGTTTTCTGTCCTTCTATTCTAAGGGGATTAATAGAATTGACAATCTCAACATCTAATTCTTGCCCAGTTTGTCTAACCAATTCCAATGCATCATCGAAATTTCCTTTAATTGCAAAAATTCGAGCTCCATATGCTAAAGCTTGACTAAGTTTTCCTTTAGCAATATTAGATTCAGGTACTATCACAAGTGTCTCAAGTCCATATCTAGCTCCATATGCTGATGCTGAAGCACTAGTATTACCTGTAGAAGCACAAATTATATGTTTTTTATTGTCTTTCAATGCTCCAGAAATTGCCACAACCATCCCTCGATCTTTGAAGGAACCTGTAGGATTACAACCTTCAAGTTTTAAATAAACATTAGCTTTAGTAATTCTTTCTAATTCAGGAGCTTTTATCAAAGGAGTATTACCTTCTCCCATTGAAATCAAAGGTAAATTATGAGGTTTTATAAATCTTTGATATCTACTTAATAATACTAAACTATTTATTTTAGGGTTATTCATCTATACATTCCTTCTATCTGCGAGAGGACAGGATCAGTATCTTGCACTATTTCTGGGAGCACTGAAGCTAATCTGACTTTAGAATTTATCCAATTATATATCTCATTATTTAAATCCATATAAATATTCAATGTTTTTCTTTCAACATTTAAAAAGTCTACCAAAGCATTTTCCGCTAAAATGATAAAAGTTTTGTCAGAAAGTTCTCTTGCTTCAGAAAATTCCCCAATAACATAAATATCTGCACCTCCTAAATCAGCGTTAACAAATGGTTCACTTAATTTATTTACTTCTAAATTTTTATTCCCATTTTCATCAACACCAAAAAATAGAGGATCAAAATTTGGCAAAATACCCTGTGGAATCCATCCAATTTCACCTCTTGTTCTTTTTGCTTCTGGATCCTCAGAAACTGAAACGACAATCTCTTCAAGATCATCTCCTCTAGTTAACATTCTTGAAATTTCCCTAATCTTATTAATATTGGGAGTTAACAAAGTGATCTTATAAAGATGTATTTGAGGCTGAATTCTTGAAATAGTTTTAGCCACCTCTACTCCAACTTTTTGCCTAAATAAATCCTTCCTAATTATATCTCTATACACTTCCTCTTTTAATTGAATAGAATTAAGAAACTGTTTTTTCTTTTCTTTGAAAGATATCAATCCTTCTTGATTTAATTTAGAAGTATCTTCTACATCTTGATATCCAAGTCTTTCAAAAAAAGCTCTATCTATTTCACTATCTTCTACAGTAACTCCTAATTGTGGAGCAACTTGAAAAGCTATTTCATTTTCAGACATAAGTTTTAAAGCCTCAAAAAGAGAATTTCCTAATAAATAAGGGTTCCCTTTTTCTTCTGAAATCCTCTGATTAAATCTTATAAAATCTACTACATTTCCTCTTGTATAAATCTTTTTCTCCACTACCAAAGCTTTGGTGTTATAAGGTGTAATATGAGTTTGCACGTAGTAAATAACAGGTATAAAAGTAATGATAATAAGAAAAATTACTGCTAAATAAATGAAAGGTCTATTCTTAGATTTGAATCTCCTTTTATTAGCAATTATCTCCGATCTGCTTTCAGAGAATTTAGTTGAGATATCAAGATCCTCTTTTTCTGACATTATATCCTTTGATTAACTAAATCATTAGAATAAATTTAATCAAGTTTATTTAGATTTCTCTTTAGCTTCAGGTTCCGATTCTTTAGATTCAGCTTTCACTTCCTCTTTAGCTTCAGGTTCCGATTCTTTAGATTCAGCTTTCACTTCCTCTTTAGCTTCAGGTTCCGATTCTTTAGATTCAGCTTTCACTTCCTCTTTAGCTTCAGGTTCCGATTCTTTAGATTCAGCTTTTGATTTGCTAATAGTAATCTTATTTTCTTCTTTTTCAAATTTTTCCTGTTTATATACTACTACTTTAGTATTCAAAACATGTTCAGCAGCTATAGGTAAAAAAGCCATATGCCTAGCTCTCTTAATAGCTACAGTTAAATTACGCTGACATTTGGAACAAGTACCAGTTCTAGCAGCAGATTCGATTTTGCCTCTATCTGAAATATACTTTTTCAAGAAACCAACATTCTTGTAATCAATTGAATCGATTTTACAAATCTGACAAGCTTTTCTTACAGGAAGTTTATCGTATTTATTTCTAGAAAACCTATTTTTTGTAGTCATATTTCCTTTCTCTTATAATTCACTCATAAACAATTATCTACCACGGTAGATCTTCAATTTGTTCTTCATTATTTTTATTTTGAGGTTCTTCCTCACTATTTTCAATATTTCCTTTACTCTCAGTTTCTTGATTTTGATTATTATCTTGTCTTCTATCAAGAAATTGAACAGTGTTAGCTCTTACACCATATGCTTTTCTAGTTTGCCCATCAGCGCCAACATACTCCCTACTTTGGAATCTACCTTCTACATAAACTTTTGAACCTTTAGCTAAATACTGATTAACAGATTCAGCCTGTCGTCCCCAAACTGAAATTTCAAACCATTCAGTATGATTGCGCTGTTCACCAGAATTATCAGTAAAATAATTGGTTACTGCCATATTAAAATTTGTTACAGGATCTCCAGAAGGAGTATATCTCAATTCAGGATCAGCTCCTAAATTTCCTATTAACATAATTTTATTAAGCATTTATACCTCGTAGATAATTAATCTTACTATAATTCACTTTTGGTTTTGGTTTTTTTAAATACTGGAGAATCATCTAATTTCTCTGGAGATATAGGAGAATCAAATCTATTTATAATTATCATAAGATGCCTAAGTATATTTTGATCAGCATACATCTTACTCTCTATTTGCTGAGCTTTTGAAGGATCAAGAGAAAATCGAACCATATAATAGTGTCCCCTTTTATCACCTTTTATTTCATAAGAAAGATTCCGCATACCATAATCAGATACCACTAAAGATTCTCCACCAGAACTAGTAATAAATGACTTTAAAGACTCTAAAGATTTTTCTTTAGCATCATCCTCCATCTTGTCTTTTAATATCCATGTTAATTCATAATCTCTCAATTAAAATCTCCTACAATTTTTACAACAGCACATGATTATACCATTCTAAAACAAATTTAATACATATTTTTAATCATCTATACCTGGTACATCAAACTTCAAAGCCAATGATAAAGCTTTATGTTTGATTTTTTCCAATTTTTTATTATCTTCTTTAAATCTTATTGATTGATCAATCAGTTCGGATATAATATCCATTTCTGATTCTCTCATTCCTCTACTTGTTACAGCAGGAGTGCCCAATCTTATTCCACTGGTGACTCTGGGAGACAATTCATCGTAAGGTATTGAATTTTTATTAATTATTATACCAATTTTTCTAAGGATAGTTTCTACTTCTAATCCTGTACAACCCTTTGATGTGACATCAAGTAGAACTAAATGATTATCAGTTCCACCAGAAATTACTCTAAAACCAAATTCTTGTAGATTCTTAGCCAATACCTTTGAATTTAAGATTATTTGATTGCAATAAGTTTTAAATTCTGGATTCAATGCTTCCTTAAAAGCTACTGCTTTAGCAGCAATATTGTTCATAAAAGGCCCTCCTTGAATCCCAGGGAAAACCGCTCTATCAATCTTCGAAGCATAACCTGAGTCACACATAATCATTGCTCCTCTCGGGCCTCTAAGAGTTTTATGAGTAGTAGTAGTAGTTATATCAGCAACATTTACAGAAGAAGGATGTAATCCAGTAGCAATAAGTCCTGATATGTGAGCAACATCAGCTAATAAAATGGCATTAACTTCTTTAGCAATTTCTTTAAATTTCTTAAAATCAATTATTCTAGGATAAGCACTAGCTCCACAAACAATTAACTTAGGTTTAAAATCCTTAGCTTTCCTCAAGACCTCATTGTAATCAATTATTTGAGTCTCTTTTTCAACTCCATAATAATCAAAATCATATAATTTACCTGAAAAGTTTACAGAAGAGCCATGACTAAGATGTCCTCCTTGGTCTAATCTCATCCCTAGAATCTTATCTCCTGGATTTAATAGTGCAGAATACACAGCCATATTAGCTTGGGTGCCACTGTGAACTTGAACATTAACATGTTCACAATGAAAGAGTTCTTTAGCTCTCTCAATAGCAATGTTCTCAGCAACGTCAACATTTTCACAACCTGCATAATATCTTTTTCCTGGATACCCTTCAGCATATTTATTTGAGAATATCGAACCTGTAACATTTAAAACTGATTTAGATGGATAGTTTTCAGAAGCAATCAAAATTATATCTTCTTTTATACGTTTTTCTTCATTCTGCAATGCAGATAAAATTTGAGGATCCAATTTTCCAAGAAATGATTTCATATACTTATAACACCATTCATATGATTTTTTTATTTATAAAAATAGTTCAAGAAATATTCTAATGGAAAATAAACTCGATAGAAAATAAACTATAAATATGAATTTTACAGACTTAAATGGACATTTACTTCCTGATATCAATCATAAAATAAATAATATTGACGAAACTTTAGAAATTATAAAAAAGATTGACAATATTGGGGTAGAAACAATTGTAGAAAGTCCAAATAGTTCTTTTGCAGAGAACTACAGCGCTTCTAAAATAGAAGAAAAAATTGATGAGATAACTTCTCTGTTAACTGATTTAGGAATTAATAATACAACCTTGTTAGTTGGTATGGAAAACAATTTGGTTAAAGAACTTCCAGACTTGATCTCTGAAAAAATTGCAGTCACCATTAACTACACAAAATTCATCACTATAAAATTTCCTTTTTGGGGATTACCCAAAAACTTTGGTGATACGTTAAGGCTAATAAATTTCATGGGATTCACTCCCATACTGCTAAATGTGGAAAACAACGACTATTTTCAAAAAAATCCCACTAAAATAAATGAATTAATTCAAGAAAATTGCCTAATTCAATTATCCTCTTCAAGTTTTTTAAGTACATCACCAATAAAAGTTAAGGATTTTTCACAATTCATTATTTCAGAAAACTTTGTTCATTTAGTCTCTGGATTTGTAAATTATGAAGCTTCAAAAATTGAACAAAATCTGAACGAGACAACTGATTTTATAGAAAACATATCAGGAAAGAAAACTGTAGAATCATTAATGAGTATTAATCCAAGACTTATCGCATTTGGAAATGAACCAAATATAGAAATCGAAGAAATTAGACCTTCAAAATTCAAATTGTTCTTCAGTCATTCTTTTAAAAAAATACCTTCAGCTTTAGAATTTTTTTATTGGAAATTTTTGACCGTAAAAAAAATCTTAAAAAGACTGCTAAATAACAATAAATTTTGAACCTATTGAGTTATTAAATCTCAAGGGGCGTACACCATTCTAAATAATCTTCTTTTTTCCCACTTACAGCATCAAAATAAATTCTCTGTAATTCTTTAGTGAATTTACCTTTTTTTCCATTACCAATCGCTCGATTATCTATATTTCCTACACTGGTTATATGAGCTGCTGTACCAGTTAAAAATATTTCATCTGCCAAATACAATTCACTTCTGATAATTTTTCGTTTAACTACTTCAATTCCCAATTCTTTTTTGGCAAGTTGAATAACGGAATCTCTAGTGATACCCATTAAGCAATTATCTGTCTCTGTAGGGGTGATAATTTCTTCTCCAGAAACCATAAAAAGGTTTTCGCCACTACCTTCTGACACCGTTCCTCCATCATTTAGTAATATCGCTTCATCATAACCACCCAAAATAGCTTCAGTTTTTGCTAATATGCTATTTGTATATAATCCTGACAACTTTACACCAGTAGGCATCATAGAATCATTAGGTCTTCTCCAACTTGATGTCTGACAGTTGATAGCTCTTTCATTATCAATATAATCACCAAAAGGAATAATAATTAAACTAAAATTACTCGATAATTCATGTAATTTTAGATTAGCAACCAATTCTTCACTCTTAAAAGCCAAAGGTCTAATATAAACATCTTCATGATAACCACATTTCTTCAATAAACTGATGGTAATTTCAATATAATCATCAACAGAAAAAGTTTCTTGATTATCTGCAGAATCAGAGTATTTCGGAGGAAAGATTTTCAAAATCTTACAACCTCGAATAAGCCTTTCATAATGTTCTCTAAGCCTAAAAATGAACATTTTCTCTGCATCATTATTCCAATTCCCTCTTATCCCCTCAAACACAGCTGTACCATAATGCAATGCATGTGTCATAATTCCAACTTTCGCATCTTCCAAGGGAATCTGTTTTCCACTTAAAAAAGCCCATGGTTGTCCCATTTTTTCTCCTAACGATTATGTCTAGTGATTTCGTAAAATTTTATACCAAAATGTAAAAATATCCCATTGAGATTACACCTAGGAAAATAATTTTACAAATTCTCCTATTATTAAAAAATAATTTAATATTGAAAAATCAATAACGTTTCTGTAAAAAGTTAATATATTATGAAAACTCAAATGAAAAAAATCTTATATGTAATTTCTGTCAGTCTAATAAGTATTGTATTTTTTTCTTGTGCTTCAGCGACTGAAGAAAAAAATGACTCATCTTCAGGAATCTCGAATTCAAAAGATTTTTCTAAATGGGAATATAGAGGATACTTAATAGAGGATTCTGAATTAAATGTTTTTCTGTTTCTAATTGAAGGAAATATTTCAAATATAAAAGTGGTTCTGAATGATGATATAAAACCATTAGAAGCTATAAAGGAATCCGAAAAATTATATAAATTTAGATTCAATAATCTTAAAAATGGCCTTAACTCTATAAGAATTTCAGATGATAACATGGCTTTTTCAGCAACAATAAAAAACCAACCTTTTGATGGTCAAATTATTGATACAAATACATCTTTCACTATTCAAGTAAATCAAGAGGTGAAAATAAAAAAATCTGGAATGACAATAAGATTAATTTCTTTATCTAGAGATTCAAGATGCGAAGATCCTTTGGACAAATTCTCTTGCATGCATGATCCTAAAACATATATAACTTTCCAAATGTCAGCCCCCAAATATACTCCAGAATCAATGACTATTCAAAAACCTCAAACTGAAATTGCTGGTGGAGTTTTCCATGACTTCCCTTTTTCAATAGAAGAAATAGAACCATCACCTCAAAAAAATAAAGTTATAGGACAATCAAAGTATAAAGTTACTATGAAAGTTCATTAAACTCATTTCCCTCTAATTGAATTGTAGAGTGAAGTATATAAACTTTCAGAAACTGGCATTTCTATCTGATTTCTTTTTCCAATTCTTAAAGCTTCACCCATCAGATCATCTAGTTCTAATGGTTTCCCAGAGAAAAGATCTTGCTGTAGAGAAGATTGAATGTTGTCTTTGTCTTTCAATAAATATTGAATGTTCTGTTCGATTAAATTACTAGGCAATGAAACATTTTTAGATTGAGCAGCTAAAAATATTTCACTCATCATCTTTTCACATACTGATAGACCATAAGGGGATTCGATAATTTCTAAGAAAGAAGATCTTGTGCTTGCCATTAAAGTGCCGACAGAACCAACCAAAATTAATTTTGACCATAATACGCTTTCTATATCAGTTGATATTTCTATTTGAATTCCTTTCACGGATAAAGTTTCTTTTATAATATTCATTTTTTCAGAAACATTATTTCTATTCCCAAAACGAATCAATGCTGTTTCTCCAGTCTGAAAAACGGAACCAGGTTTATCTCTAGACACTTCAATATAAGTAGCTCCTTCAAAAACATTTTCATATTCCTTGGATAACTGGTCACCGCTAGAAATTCCATTTTGAATCGTCAGAATTGAAGTCTCCGTTCCGATTAGAGATCTCATTGCCTTAATGGCTGATTTATTTGAATATGTCTTTACACAAAACAAAACTAAATCTACCTCTCCTACAAACTGAGGAGAATCTGTAGCTTTTATTGGGATAACAAAATTACCCCAAGATGACTTAACTGATGCTCCAGAGGATTTCAAAGCCTCCAAGTGTTCTCCTCTTGCGATTAATACTACATCTAGCCCAGCATTGGATAGCATTGAACCAAAATAAGTTCCCACTGCTCCTGATCCCATTATTGCAATTTTCTTGAATTGATTATTAACCATAAAAATAAATCAAAATTTTTTAATTTTAATTACTAATTGTATTCTTTAATTAGATTATCTATAAATAAAAATATCAAACTAAACGTTTTTTAGGAAAGAAAAAATCAGAGAAAACAACAGAAAACCAAATGAGTTAAGACCTATAGAAATTTTAACTGGGTTTGTTAAAAATGCAGATGGATCAGTGCTAATTAAGACTGGAAACACTCATGTAATTTGTACTGCAACAATTTCTGAACAAATTCCTCCATGGTTATCTGATCAAGGTTGGATCACAGCAGAATACTCAATGTTGCCAGCATCAACATCTTCTCGAGTATCTAGAGAAATAACCAAAGGAAAGAAAAATTCCAGATCTCAAGAAATACAGCGTTTGATAGGAAGATCATTAAGGTCATCTTTAGATCTGAAATTATTAGGGGAAAAATCAATCACTATAGATTGTGATGTTTTAAATGCTGATGGAGGAACTAGGACAGCATCTATTACTGGAGGTTACATAGCTTTAAAAATAGCTCTTAAAAAAATATTTGATGAAAAAAAACTGAAAGCCCAAATATTAACTCCAGTTGCTGCTACAAGTATAGGAATAGTTAAAGGAAATGTTTTACTGGATCTAGATTATAAAGAAGACTCTAAAGCAGATGTAGATTTAAATATAGTAATGAATTCAAGATTCGAAATAATAGAAATTCAAGGTACTGCAGAAAAACAATCATTCTCTAGAAAAAAATTAGACGAAATGTTAGATATAGGATCTCAAGGTATAAAAAAAATATTAGCACTACAAGAAGAATTCTAATTTGAATATAAAAACAATAAACAAATTTATTCCTATTTCTGTAATAGGAGCAAGCAATACTGATGAGAAAACTTTAAAAACTGCTTTCAAAGTAGGTCAATTAATTGCTTCTAATAAAGGAGTAGTTATATGTGGAGGATTGAGTGGAATAATGGAATCTGTGTGTAAAGGAGCTAAAAGTAAAAATGGAATTACTATAGGAATATTACCAGGAGATGATCCTAATGATTCTAATGATTGGGTAGACATAAAAATTCCAACAGGACTTGGATATGCCAGAAATGTATTGGTAGTGAAAGCAAGTAAAGTTTCAATAGCAATTTCAGGTGCATTTGGAACTCTCTCAGAAATAGGTCATGCCCTTGCAGAAAATAAAAAAGTCATAGGTTTAGGCACTTGGAGACTAGACCAAAAACATATAGCCAACAATAATATAGATATAATACATCAAGATAGTCCAGAAGAAGCTGTAAATTTAGCATTCAAATTTGCATTAGAATAGTAATCAAACATTATGGTAGCAAAAATAAAAAGAACTATAGCGAGACAAGTACTAGACTCTAGAGGTAACCCAACTATATGGACAGCAGTAGTTACTGACAGCAATGAGAAATATTATAGTGTAGTTCCATCAGGGGCAAGCACAGGCTCTAAAGAAGCTTTAGAATTAAGAGACCAAAATAAAAAATTCTTCAATGGGAAAAGTGTCAGCGTAGCAATATCAAATACTAACAACAAAATTTCTGAAAAATTAAAAGGCCAAAAAATCACAGATCAAGAAGAAATAGATCAAATAATGATCGATCTTGATGGCACTAAGACTAAAAGTTCTTTAGGTGCTAATGCGATGTTGGGAGTATCAATGGCTGTTGCTAGAGCTGGTGCTAAAGAACAAAATGTAGAATTATTTCAATACATTAGAAAGAAATATGATCCTTACGATGATTCTTGGAATTACTCTACGAAAAATCTTGAAAACCTCTCGGATTCAAAACCTGCAGAAAATTATTTCTTGCCTAACCCTATGTTCAATATGATTAATGGTGGATCTCACGCATTTAATTCAACAGATTTTCAAGAATTCATGGTGGTACCTATAACAGGAAATTTTCAAAAATCACTTCAATGTGGATTTGATATTTATAATGAATTAAAAAAAATTCTTGAAAGTAAAAATCTACCTTCAACTGTTGGAGACGAAGGTGGGTTTGCTACATCTAAACTTAATAATTCTGATCCTTTAGATTTACTTATTGAGGCTACTTTAAATACCAAATGGACACCAGGAAAAGATGTGAAATTCGCATTAGATGTGGCCGCATCAGAATTTTACAACAAAGAGAAGAAACTATACGAACTCAAATCAGAAAACTTAAAACTATCTTCCGAAGAACTAATTTCAATCTATAAATCACTAATTTCCAAATATCCTATTTACAGTATAGAAGATGGGCTTTCAGAAGATGATTGGGATGGATGGGGAAGAATGACATCTCAAATTGGAGATGACATTCAACTAGTAGGTGACGATTTATTTGTCACTCAAAAAGAATTTTTAAATAAGGGGATAAAAGAAAAAGCTGGAAATTCAATTCTCATTAAATTAAATCAAGTAGGAACAGTTTCAGAAACCATAGACACAATAATAATGGCTCAGAAAAATAATTTTTCAACTATAATTAGCCATAGATCAGGGGAAACTGAAGATACTTTTATTGCAGATTTAGCAGTAGGAACAAATTCAAATCAACTGAAATCAGGAGCACCAGCTAGAGGAGAGCGTATTAGTAAGTATAATCGAACTCTTTTGATGGGAGAAAACGATATCGGACATTTAAAAACATTAGAAATAAAAAAATCTGGAATAAAAGGTTACAAAATATGAAAAAAACAAAAATAGGAATTAATGGTTTTGGACGGATAGGAAGACAACTTACTAAAGCAATTCTTCAAAATTATTCTAATGAAATACAAATCGTGGCAATTAACGATTTAGCACCGATTTCAAATTGTGCTCACTTATTCAAATATGATAGTACATATGGTAATTTTCAAGGAAATATTGATAGCGATGATAACTATCTGATAATAAATAATGAAAAAATTAAAGTATTCTCAGAAAAATCTCCTTCTGAAATCCCTTGGGAACAAGAGAATGTAGAAATAGTAGTAGAATCTACAGGTTTTTTTACTGATGCTTCAGATGCTGGAAATCATTTAAGTAAATCTGTTAAAAAAGTAATAATTTCTGCTCCAGCAACTAACGAAGACCTAACTTTGGTTTTAGGAGTCAATCAGGATAAGTATGATCCAAAATCACATCACATAATTTCAAATGCATCTTGTACAACAAATTGCGTAGCACCAATGGTGAAAGTAATTCATGATAGTTTTGGAATTGAGAATGCTTTTATGTCGACTATTCATTCATATACAAACGATCAAAAAATTCTAGATCAGATGCATTCAGATTTAAGAAGAGCTAGATCTGCTGCAGAAAATATAATTCCTACTACAACTGGTGCCGCTAAAGCAGTAACTAAGGTGATACCAGAATTAGAGGGAAAAATAGACGGAATGGCTTATAGAGTTCCTACTTCTACTGTATCAGTAACTGATCTCACTCTAACTTTAAAAAACAAAGCTAACTCTAATGACATTAATTCTGAATTTGAAAAATTCAGTAAAAATGACTTAAAAGGAATTCTAAATTATTCAAACGAACCATTAGTGTCCTCTGACTTCAAAGGAAGTCCATATAGTGTAACTATAGATGGCCTATCTACTAGTTTCGTAGGAAATGACTTTCTCAAAATAGTTGGTTGGTACGATAATGAATGGGGTTATGCTTCAAGAACTGCAGATGTAGTTTCTTTATTAGCAACTAATAAGTAAGCCTTAATTAAATACATTTCTTTAGTAATAATGAAATTGTTAACATTTTTCTATTATAATGTGATTAATAGAAATAATTATTGTGAAAATACAGGTTAGAAGATGGCTACAATTAACTCGACAAATAAAAATGGCAATACTTCATCTAATAAAGCATGGGAAGATTTAGATAAACCTAAAACTGGCAGTTGGAAAGTAAAAGGTGGCTTAGCTCAAATGTTAAAAGGCGGAGTAATTATGGATGTAGTTACTTCAGAGCATGCAAAAATAGCTGAAGATGCTGGAGCAGTAGCAGTAATGGCATTAGAAAGAGTCCCTGCTGATATTAGAGCAGACGGAGGTGTAGCTAGGATGTCAGACCCTGAATTGATATCAGGAATAATTAATTCTGTGAGTATCCCAGTAATGGCAAAATGCCGAATTGGTCATTTCGTTGAAGCTCAAATTCTTGAATCCTTAGGAGTAGATTACGCTGATGAATCTGAAGTCCTTACAGAAGCAGACACGAAACATCACATAAATAAATGGGATTTCAAAATGCCTTTTGTGTGTGGATGCAGAAATTTAGGTGAAGCATTAAGAAGAATTGGAGAAGGGGCATCAATGATTAGAACTAAAGGTGAAGCTGGGACTGGAGATGTAGTTCAAGCAGTAGGTCATGCAAGATCTGTTCTAGGTCATATAAAAAAAATATCCGCAATGTCTCAAGAAGAATTAATGACTGAAGCTAAAAACATTGGAGCTCCATACGAATTATTACTAGAAATAAAAAAATCTGGAAAATTACCAGTTGTGAATTTTGCTGCAGGTGGAATAGCTACTCCAGCAGACGCAGCTCTGATGATGCAACTAGGAGTTGATGGAGTTTTTGTGGGATCAGGAATATTTAAATCTGGTAATCCAGCAAAAAGAGCCGAAGCAATAGTTAAAGCTACAACACATTATAATGATCCAAATATTTTAGCCGAAGTTTCTAAAGGTTTAGGAGAAGCAATGGTAGGAATAAATGTGTCTACTATTCCGCAAGATTCCAGACTAGAAATAAGAGGTTCTTAGATTAAATCTTTATGATACTAGGTGTACTTGCATTACAAGGAGATTTTAAAGATCACATACTTTCATTCTCCAAACTTGGAATAAAAGCTTTAGAGATACGGAAACCAGAAGAATTAGAAAATCTAAGTGGTTTAATAATACCTGGCGGAGAAAGTACTACTATCACAAAATTGATTGACATTTATGGTTTCCGAGATGCTATATTAAAGTCAGTAAATAAAGGAATGAACATTTGGGGCACATGTGCTGGAATGATTGTTGCATCTAAAAGATTAACTGATCCTTACCCTAACCCACTTGGGTTAATAGATATACAAGTTTCAAGAAATTGGTATGGAAGACAGATAAACAGTTTTGAAGTAGATATTCCATTCAATAATATAGGGTCGAAATTATTTCCAGGAATATTTATTCGAGCTCCATTGATAGCTTCAGTCGATGAATCTAATAGTTCTATAGAAGTGTTAGCAAGATTGTCTGATGGAACACCTGTAGCAGTAGAACAAAATAACAGAAAATACAAAACCTTAGTTACATCTTTCCATCCAGAATTGACTGATGATCTTAGAGTTCATCAATATTTTGTAAAAATGAGTGAATAGTAAAAAGAGATTTTTTTCAGTGGCATCTAAATATAATTTCAAAGAAGATTTATCTGCATTAACAAATATTCTGCCTGACAGAATACAAAAATTTCTTAAAACCACCGATGAGTTGGAATTTTTAGTTGAAGTAATTCTAGATCTAGGCAGATTGCCTGAGGTAAGATTTCCAACTGAACAATTATCTGTCCCTGGTAAAGAAGTTGATTATGAAGAAATAAATACTTTATTGGAAAAAGTGGGTAACTTTGGTGATGATAATAGAGCAGGAGTAGAAAGAACTTTACATAGAATTTCAGTAATTCGAAATCGCTTAGGAATACCTATAGGTGTAACGTGCAGAGTTGGAAGAGCAATTTTTGGAACAATTGCTAGTATTGAGGATATAGTTCTTAGAGGAGAAAGTGTTTTACTGTTAGGGAAACCAGGAGTAGGAAAAACTACTATGTTAAGAGAAGTAGCAAGAGTTCTTTCAGGGACAGCAAAAAAAAGGGTTGTAATTGTAGATACTTCTAATGAAATTGCTGGAGATGGTGATGTTTCTCATCCTGCAATAGGAAACTCTAGGAGAATGCAGGTTCCATCTACCCCTGAACAACATAAAGTAATGGTAGAAGCAGTAGAAAATCATATGCCTGAAGTAATAATTATTGATGAAATGAGTACAGAACTTGAAGCGCTTGCAGCAAGAACTATAGCAGAAAGAGGAGTACAACTTATTGCCACAGCTCATGCAAATAACTTGGAAAACATCGTTAGTAACCCCACACTTTCTGACTTAGTAGGAGGTACTCAGACTGTTACATTAGGTGACATTGAAGCTAGGAGAAGAAAAACACAAAAAACAATCCTTGAACGAAAACACGATCCTACTTTTCCAGTAGTAGTAGAAATAAGAAATAGAAAAACAGTAGGGATCCATAAAAATGTATCAAAATCAGTTGATAATATATTAAAAGGACTAACAGTGATTCCAGAAATTAAATCCCTAGATGGATCAAACATTTCAGCTCCCAAAATAAAAGTGCCAAAAATAGATGAAATATCTGATTTTAATAATTATAAATTAATATTCCCCTTCGGAGTTCCAAAAAACACTTTAACAAAACTAATAAAAGAAGAAGGGCAAAATTTAAAAATCACAGATGAGCCTGAAAAAGCAGAAATTTTACTCACTACCAAATCTCATTATGGTAGAAGGCCAACCGCTTTAAGAGAAGCTGAAATTAAAGGAATTCCAATTTATGTACTAAGGAAGGGTTCCAAAGAACAAATTAAACAATTTATTTTATCCTCTCATAAAATTAAAACTAACCAAAATAACCTCAATCAATCTAATTTAAAAGAAGCTGTTGAAGAAACTAATGCAGCAATATTAAAAGTATTAAATGGAAGTGATAAAATTGTTCTTTCTCCTCAAAATTCTTATATTAGAAAATTACAACATCAAATCGTACTGAGAGAAAAATCAATTATCACAGAGAGTATAGGAGAGGGAAAATCCCGAAGAGTAGTATTATCTAAGGATCCTTATCAACATGTCTAAACTAATTTCTATAGAAGGTGCAGATGGAACAGGCAAAACAACACAATCTCTTGCTCTTGTTAATAATCTGAAGCAGCACAAGAAAGACGCTATCTTAGCTAGAGAACCAGGTGGGACAAATATAGGAGAAATCCTCAGAAATATTCTAAAAAATGAGAAAAACATAGAACCCATTTCAGAACTATTATTATTTCAAGCTGCAAGAACAGAGTTAATAGAAAAAGTGATATTTCCTGCGTTAAACTCTAACAAAATAGTAGTAGTTGATAGATATAAAGATTCTACTTTAGCATATCAAGGATTTGGTCGTGGAATAGATATGGAATTAATATCTTCACTGAATAACATTACTACTAAAAATCTTGAGCCAGATTTAACAATTCTTCTAGATATGCCTGTAAAAGAAGCTATACATAGAACTCGCCAAAGACAATCAGAAGAAAAAAAACATCGACAAAACATAGCAACAAATTTTGAAGATGAAAATATAGATTTCCATAAAAGAGTATCTGAAGGTTTTAAAACTTTAGCAAAAAAATCAGATAAATGGATTATAGTAAATGGAGGACTAGATATAACACAAATATCTCAAATCATTTGGGAAGAGGTAGAAAAAATTATTTAATACTATTCTTTTCTTTCCAATCTTCTATTATCTGCAAATCGTGTCCAAAAGCTAGTTCAGGCAATTCATTCAAGGAAAATTCTCTTACCCCATCAATTTCATGATTCATTTTAATTTCCCCAGACAAAATTTCTGCTTGGAAAGCACATAAAATAATTGGATTTCCATTGTAAGAATATGCCCCGATTAAATCTGAAACCTCAATAATTAAGTTTATTTCTTCTTGAACTTCTCGTATTAAAGCATCTTCAAGCTTTTCTGACCTGTCCACAAAACCTGAAGGGAAACTCCATTTTCCTATAGATGGATTGATAGCTCTTTTCACTAGTAATAATTTTTTATCCTGAGATATTATAGATGCAACAGCAACCTTAGGATCCAAATATTTAGTCTTTCTACAATTATCACAATAATAGTGTTTACCTGAAGGGTTCAAAGAATTAGAACAACTACTACAATAGTTTAATTTTTCCATAAAATTACTTTAACAGTATGAAAGAAAATACCCTATTTAGAAGAATAATAATAAAGTATTAATAATAATAAAAATAGGAGGAGAAATGCCCATTGTAAATATAACTTGGTATGAAGGACCAACTCAACAACAAAAGAAAAAAGTCGCAGATTCTTTAACTAAATCAATTGTGGAAATTATAGATACTCCGGAATATCCTTGTAAACCTGAAGTAGTACAAATTATTTTTAACGATATAAAAAGATCTAATGTCTCAAGAGCAGGAATTATCCAAGGATAATCACTCTATTAAGGAAATCAATTTGGAACAGTTATTAATAGAATCTTCTGGTTCTTTTCCTTGGCATAAAACTATTACATTTCCATAAACAACAAAATCTTTATATTTGGGGTGTATGCAATGCCCTCCAACTCCAGCTCCTCCACTAAAATAACCACCACCAGATCCTTTCTGTGTTTGGGCTCCTAAACATCCTCTTGCTTCTTTTAATCCTTCTTTAAAAGTTGCCAACTTTTTATCTAATATTACATCTTCTCCTTTAGCTCCTGCTCTTTCTTCGGCCAAAGGAATTCCAAATTCAATTGCATCTGAATGAGAACTATAAAATCTCAATTCATAGTCTATTGGATCTTCAAATTTATAAAACCCATAAAATGCTCCAGTTGAATTCTTCAAATCTTTAATCTTGTATTTTTTCAACTTTTTAAATCCAGAATTAGTAAAATCCTCTAGAGTAAAAATCCTTTCAGTTTCTGTGATTTTACTTATTTGAAGAGCAGATTCTTCAGCATTAGAGCAACCAATAATCAAAAACAATAATACAATTATCACATTTGAGAAAATAAAATTCTTATGTATCAAAAAACCTCCTAAACTGAATTTCTATAAGAATACTTTAAGAGTTCCTACAGGTCTTCTATCATCACAATACCACAATTCATTGTCTTTAATAGTCATTCCATGAACTTCCACATTCCCAGGGACTCTGAAAGCATCATAAACTCTAGCATCACTTAATCTGATTTTGCTTATTACTCCCATAGCAGTATCAGCAGCCCAAATCATTCCTTATTCTTGAGCCCAAGCAATTCCATGAACTCTAAATCCAGGAACTTTTACCCTATCAACTTCTTTCCAATTTTTGGGGTCCATAATATGAATATATTGAGATGGAGGAGATGCTATAAACAATAATCCATCTTTCCACTCAAGTCCATGGTCACCTGTTGGAGTTAACTCTTCCACATCAGCGAAAGCTTCTCTTGTAGTATTAATTCCAGCTCCTGGTGAATCATATATTTGAATTGTTTTCCCAGAACTACTGTCTACTTTATGAATAGTACAATCGTATGTAGAGGATATCCAAATATTCCCTTCAGGATCTAAAGTTATTCCAGAAGAACGATCTGTAGAAGTCTGTAATTCTTTAATAATTTTTCCTGATTCCCAATCCAACAGATGAACTTTGGCATTGCCCTGATCTATAACCCATAAACCATCTTGAGAGGCTTGAAGTCCATTAGGTTTAGGACCAGGAGAAACATAAAGTTGAATAGGAGATGCATATCTAACTTTCATAAATATCCTTACTATCTTTCTTAATTAATTTTAAAGTAACAACATAATAATAAAAATCAAAAATTAATAAAAACCCTCCTTGGATTATTACTCCAATTCCATGTCCCTGATTAATATTAAAGATACCCAAAAACAACAATATGCCTACTAACACATAGAACAAATCCAAAATTGAATTTATTCCCAAAATCTTCTTTAATTTAGGTAAATTTTGAATGTGAGATTCTTTTTTGAACTTCCTGAGAACAAAGGGCAACATAGCTATCAAACAATCTATAAAACCCCAAATAATAAATTGAAATCCAATAGCATTAACAAAGGAATTATCGAAAAAAAATAAAATTATTCCATTCAAAGCTGAACACAATCCCCAAATAAAAAGATTTAATGAAATTTCTTGTTCAACATTTTTGATTTTCATTAATGTATGATTAATAAAATATTATTATTTTTAAAGAATTACCCTATTGATAAAATTATATAATAATCTCTTAAAAAACTGATTTTTAAATGACTAAAAATATTATTGAAATATACACTACTTCTGATTGTTATTTCTGTAAACAGGCAAAAAATATTTTGAATAAATATTCATTAGAATTCATAGAATATAGTGTTGAATCCAAAATTAAACGTCAAATAATGAAGAAAAGAGCGAAAGGTAATTACACTGTACCTCAAATTTTCATAAACAAAAAATTGATAGGTGGTTTTGACGAACTGAATTTACTTGAAAAGCAAGGAAAACTTCAAAGTTTATTAAGTTAAAATTATGCAAAAAATTCACTAATAATGTTAATGTATAAAATAATATATTTACCAAAAAAAGGAAAAATTTATGCCTAGTTATGAATGTGGAGATTGTGGAATGGGGATTCAAACTTTAAATTGCTCTTGTGGAGCAGTATTAGTTCACGAATCTATAGTGACAGGAGAAGATGAAACTGTCCAAGTTTCACAATGTCCTAGTGGACATGGAAAAATTAAATCTCCTACTTGTTGTGGGATAGATATTGAATCCGTCAACTTAAAACCCTTTTTAAATTTAATAAATTTATGAAATATGATGCTATCGTAATTGGCTCTGGTTCAGCTGGATCAATTATTGCAACTCGATTAAGCGAGCAAAAAGACAAATCTATTCTTTTAATTGAAGCTGGTCCAGACTATGAAAACATAGAAAAATTACCTAATGAAATAAAATATGGCTATGCCACTGGGAATGATCAAAATCAACCCAACCAAGATCATGATTGGAAATATGTAGGAAGAGCAACAAAATATACTCCTGAAATGTCAGTTCCTAGAGGGAAAGTCACCGGTGGATCTAGCTCAATAAACGGTCAAATATTTTTTAGAGGAATCCCGGAAGATTATGATGAATGGGTTTCTCAAGGAAATGAAGAATGGAGTTATGAAAAATTACTCCCCTATTTTAGGAAATTAGAAACTGATTTAGATTTTCAAGATGATTTCCATGGTACTAAAGGGCCAATAATGGTAAGAAGAAATTTTCGAGAAAACTTATCACCTCAATCTGATGCTTTTTATCAAGCATGTTTGGATAACAATTATGGAGAAAGTAAAGACTTAAATCATCCTGACTCAACCGGAGTAAGCCCTACTCCTATTAATAATATAAAAGGAATAAGATGGAGTACTGCAATAGGATACCTAGATTTATCCAGGCACAGATTAAATCTGAATATAAAGTCAAATTGCTTTGTCAAAAAAATCTTATTCAACAAAGAAAAAGCTGTTGGAGTACAAGTAGAAAGTAAGGGAGAAATTTTTGAAGTATACGGGGAAAAAATTATTCTTTCAGCTGGAGCAATTGGTTCTCCACACTTATTATTGCTATCGGGATTAGGGCCAAAAAGTCAACTTCAAAAACATAATATTCCAATTATCAAAGATTTGCCAGGTGTAGGAAAAAATTTAAATGATCATCCTATAGTATGGATAACCTATAAAACAAAAAAGAGTTTTAAGCTAAATCCATTCACTTATAATATGCAAGTTTTATGTCGTTATACTGGAAAAAAATCAAAATTTAGAAACGACATGTTATTAGTAATGTGTAATTATACTCAACATAATCACGATAATAAATATAAATATCCTGCTCATCCAAAAAATTTCTATTCTCAACTCGGAAAAGGAAGAAAATCTTTAGGAATAAGAATAATAGTAGGACTTTGGCTAGCAGAAAGTAGAGGAGAATTGTCTTTAATATCTAGTAACCCAAAAACACATCCTTCATTAAATTTCAACTACTTAGATACTGAATTTGATAAAATGAGAATGAGAGAGGGAATACACAAAGCGATAGAATTAGGAGAACATCCCTCTTTTAAAAATATTATTGAAAAAAGGATTGAACCCACTGATAAAAATTTAGAATCTGAACTTTCTTTAAATAAATGGCTTATGCAAAATTCTATGACAGGTCAGCATATATCTGGAACTTGTAAAATGGGACCATCCTCAGACAATATGTCAGTCGTAAATCAGTACGGAAAAGTTCACTCTGTAGAAAATTTATTTCTAGCAGATTCTTCAATAATGCCACATTGTATTAGAGCTAATACCAATGTAACTACAATGATGATTGGTGAAAGAATGTCTGATTTTTTCAAGGAAATTATTTAAATAAGAATTAGTTATCTAAATAATTGAAAGAAAGAATTACATTAATTTCAGAACTAATACTTTTTGAAACAGGACAATTCTTAGCGGAAGTCTCTAAAATTCTCTTATCTTCAGAAGACAACTCTTTAGTAAAAAATACACTAACATGAATTTCTGAAATCCTTCGAGGAGCAGAACTCATAATCTTCGTTATTTCAGCAGAAGCACCATCAATATCTATTCCATACTGTTGTGCAGTAATGCCCATAGTAGTCAATTTACAACTACCTAATGAAGTAACAAAGAGATCTGTAGGAGAAAAAGCTTCTCCTTTTCCTTTATTATCAGTAGGAGCATCAGTAATAATTTCATCACTAGACTGTAAATGAACAGAATTCGTCCTTAAATCACCTAAATATTTTATTTCAATCTGGTTAGCCATAATATTTAAATTATTATTTTAATTAAAATATCATTATAGAATAAAAACATGCTCATAAAAAATATTCCTGAGGAAATCCAAATTTTTAGCCATGGGTCTCCTTATGATGCAACAAAAACTGACCTTACAGTAATCATTTTGTTTCTACATATTCCTTTAGTAATTGCAACTAGATTAAGTAGAAAATCAATGGTTTTGAAAAAATTATTGTTTTCGTTTTATGTAATTAGTATGATAGTTTTCTGTTGTCTAGTTTTATTATTTTAATCCTTGATATATGCACATCACATCTTCGACTTATAAAAACATTATTTTTTTAAACCATTCAGGCTCCTCAAATCAAACTATGGAGTCATTTTGGGATTTTATAAATAAATGGAATTTCCTAAATATCACAAATACTAGTGGAATAATAAGTTTGATATTGCTAATTTTAATTATTGGAATATATCTCGTGGGATTACTTAGATTAATAAAAAAATCCAATCTAAAAAAAACGAGGATTATTTCTATAACTACTGCTCTTTTTCTAGTTTTTTTCGTATTAGAAGGACCTATAGATTATTTTGCAGAACAAATGTTTTTTATTCATATGATCCAACATCTAACACTAATGGTAATAGTTGCCCCTATACTTCTTTTCTCTAATCCAATGCCTATGTTCATCTGGGGAACTCCAAAATTTTTAAGGAAAATAATTTCAAAGCCTTTTTCTGGTAATAGTTTTCTGAAAAAAACTATAACAAAAATTACAAAACCAAAATATTCTTTATCAATTTACATAACAGTTTTATACTTCTGGCATATACCTTTTTTCTATAATGCAGCTCTTAATAATAATGGCATCCACTATTTTAATCATCTTCTATTTTTCTTTGCCTCAATAATTTATTGGTGGCCAATTATTGGACCTGCTCCAGTAAAAAGTTCTTTATCTGTAATTCAGAAAATCATTTATATTTTAATTGCAATAACTCCCTCAGCTGCATTGGCAGCATTTATAACTTTTTCTCCTACTGCGTTATATGACTATACTTCCACTCCACTACACTGGAATATCGTAAGTCATGTAGAAGATCAAAGATGGGGAGGCATAATAATGTGGCTTCCAGGTAATTTCCTGTTTTTTGGATTTTTAATTGGATTATTTTTTTTATGGGCTAAAGAAGAAGAAAAAGATGCCCTTCCAAGAGCAAATTAATAGTGGAAGTATATTTTCTTACTTAGTATAGTTACCAAATGCCTACTTTATATGTATTAATTACATTTTCAATATGTTGGATATTTATTGAATCTACATTTTTAATTTCAAATAAATTAGTAATAGAAAATCACTCAAATTATTCAAACGATACTTTTTTAAATTCTTTTAGATTATTAGCATTATTTTTATTAATAGGAACAATAATTTTCATGTCGAACCTTCAAAGTGAATTCGATTTTCAGAAATATTATTTCGTCTGTCCCCTATAAAATTTAAAATGAGAATATTAAACAAAAATAATTTTATTCCCCTAATGGTTTTAATTGGAGGTAGCGGTTGTTTATTTATCTCTTTTGGAATAAGACACTCTTTCGGAATGTATCTTATACCAGTATCCAATTATTTAGAGGTTGGAAGAGAAACATTTGGTCTTGCTATGGCTATTCAAGTATTACTTATAGGAATGGGGTCTCCTATATTTGGTGCCTTATCAGACAAATATGGGTCAGGTAAAGCTGCATTACTTGGAGTGATTCTAGTTATGTTAGGTTTAACTTGGATGTCAAACATAAATAATTCTTTTGATCTAATAGGTTCCCTGGCCTTAATGGGTATTGGAGGTGCAGGATGTGGCACTGCAGTTGTCTTAGGTGCTGTGGGCAGATCAGTCAAAAAAGAAAATAGAACATTATTCTTAGGGGTAGTAATGGCAGCAGGTTCATTAGGACAATTCGTAATGGTTCCTGTAGTTACATATTTAATTCAAATCTCAAGTTGGGCAGACTCACTTGTTAATTTAATAATTATTGCATCTATAATGTTAGTATTTTCTTTCATATTAAGTTTTTCAGGCAAATCAGAATCTTCAAAAGAAGGAACAGATCAAAGTATAAAAGAATCTATTAAGGAAGCATTTAGTTCTAAAAGCTATAATCTGTTGACCATAGGTTTTTTTGTATGTGGTTTTCATGTGACATTTGTAGCCACACATCTTCCCGCTTTCTTAGAAGATCAAAGCTTACCATCATGGCTAGGAGGATGGTCATTAGCATTAGTAGGATTGTTTAATATTATTGGAACTTTATTATTTGGCAGATTAGGAGATAGACTTTCAAAAAAAAATTTATTAGCTGTTTTATACTCTTTAAGATCAGTTCTGTTTCTTCTTTTCATAATTCTACCTAAGAATGAATTAAGCGTTTTATTATTCGCAAGTTTTCTAGGAATTCTTTGGCTTTCAACAGTTCCATTAACTAGTGGAATCATTTCAGATGTTTTCGGTTCTTATTACATGTCAACACTATATGGAATAACATTTTTTTCACATCAAATAGGATCTTTCTTAGGATCATGGCTAGGAGGAAGGATATTTGATTTTTATGGATCATATAATGCTATGTGGTGGATATGTGTAGCATTAGGATTCATATCTGCTATGTTCCATATTGCTATAATAGAAAAACCAGTTGAAAGACTCTCTAAAAAAGAATTAAGTTATCAAAATGAGTAAAACTTTATATTTTGCGTATGGTAGCAATCTTCATTTGGCGCAAATGAAAGATAGATGCCCTGATTCGAAAGTTTTCATGTCTTTCATTTTAAAGAATTTCAAACTTGTCTTTAGAACAGTAGCAGATATAGAAAAAAATGTTGGCTCTGAAGTAAATGGAGTGATTTTCAAAATTTCTCAAAAAGATGAAAAGTCTCTCGATAGATATGAAGGAGTTCCAACACTATATAAGAAAGAATACTTTGAAATAGACATTGAAGAAAAACAAAATAAAGTTTTGTACTACAAAATGACATCTTCATATAATGGATATGGGGAGCCTTCTTTAAAATATTATAATGTTATAGAAAAAGGATATGAACAAAATTCGTTAAACAAACAAAGTTTAATAGATGCTAGAGAATTCTCTATAAAAAACTCTAAACCATCTACTTTTACTTCTCAAAGATGGAAAGATTAAATATCATTAACAAATCAACCAGAAAAAAAGGGAGAGAAGATATGGAAGAAAAGAAATTAGAATATTCATGTGGAAAATGTAAAAATCAAACTTACGAAGAAGGGAAAATCAGCACCACTGGTTCAGGTTTAAGTAAATTCCTCAATATGCAAAGCAATAATTTTACTACTATTTCCTGTACTAAATGTGGCTATACTGAAATTTTCAAAGGTAAAAAAAGTGGAGCATTATCAAGTATATTTGATGTTTTAACAAATTAACGAAATAATAAAAAATCATGACAACTCTAAGAAATCTAAATCTAAATCTTGGCAGCAAAAGAAAATATCTATTAGTTACTCTTAATATTGCATTATTAGTATTTATAGTTTTAGAGATCAGGATTTTCCAAGAACGCTCTAATATAATGTCTGTAGAAGAATTTCGCCAACATAGATTAGAACTATGTAATGATGGACATCTTAGTAGTAGACAATGTGCTAGAGTTGGTAGTTGAATTTAGCCAATTATCAATAAATGAAACCAATAATTAAAAATAAAGACTCTTATATTAATCCAATCTTAAATAGTAAAGATGGAGTACTAACTGTAGTTTCCTTATATCATGATCATAAACTAGGGGAATCTAGTAAACATCATTCCCATGATTGGGAACATCAAGTTTATATCACTCGTGGATCAGGAATTCTTTGGGTAGATGAAATTGAATATCCTATTACTGAAGGTGACTTCATTCTTGTGCCTCCCAATTGCACTCATCATTTTAAAAATACTGGTAATAATATTTTGAGCAGAATCACGTTCAACCCAATAAGAAGTGAGAACGAATTATGACCATCCAAAGACCTAAATAGCTACACTTAACACCTTTTCATTTGTAGTTCAAATTTGTATTAAAATACTCAAATTCTGTATGATGAATTTATGAAAAGGATATCAATTACAATTCTATGTTTTATTGCTTTGCTGAGTTGTTCTCAAGATGAAATTGTGGAAGAAACAGGAACAATAGAAAAAATCACATCTTCAGATGTTGTGTTAGATTATGATTCATTAAATGCAGTAGGGTTTAAAAAAGCAAGAAAGTATAAGGTAAAAGATTTACCCAAAGCAAATAGTGCCTATATGGGGTTTTTGAAAGAAGATCCTGAGACAGACTATGAAATTAGATTTTACGATTCTCATCAAGATGCTATAGATCATGGTACTAGTTATGCAGAAGAGCGAACGGGTGAAGATGCAGTAGTTAAGAAAGAAAAAGCTAGATGGAAAGAAGGAGTGAAAGATGCAAGAACTTGTGCAGGAGACACACATAGTGGAAAGACATCTTATTTGTCAGCTCATGGTGCTGCAACATGCACAACTCCTAAATATTTTGATTACATAATATATGGAAACATGGTTCTTTTGTGTCAAGGTGCAGATTCATCAGAATCAATCTTGAAATGTTCAAACATAATAAATAAATTAACTTCCACTGACTAAATCAAAATTTCTTACTTACTAGTTAATAATTTGAATTTTTATAGATCCTAAATAATAAATAAGAATAAATGGTAACCAATTTAAAGTTTGTCATTACAATAATATTAGATATGTATAAAAATTTAACCTCATTAAATACCTACCTAACAAAAAAAAGAACCTATTTGTTACTATTGTTGAATATTCTTTTAATCATTTTTGTTAGTTTGGAAATTTCAATACTTTACACTATTAAAGGTGGATTTCAAGGAGTTCAAAGTGAAAAAATGAGAGATATTTGTGTTGGAGATTTA
>Ga0187827_10000076_pt1 | contig 151560 bp, 144 predicted proteins | sample ETNtaG_39_FD_167969 | JGI IMG/M metagenome (GOLD analysis project Ga0187827, IMG submission 167969) | Marine microbial and viral communities from oxygen minimum zone, Eastern Pacific Ocean - ETNP2014_SV_150_PacBio MetaG (Illumina Assembly) | ecosystem: Environmental > Aquatic > Marine >... | reverse complement strand
CGGGGCGTGCCCGACTAATCTTTTGCAGAGCGCGTCCGGCAGCATGAGATCGCGCATGCCAACGGTGAGGTAACAGTTGCGGGCGGCGTGCAGCCAGAACCTAACGCCACCGGCTTCGCTGATATCAGCGTACAGGTGGTGGATGTCAGTTGCCGGACTGTCCGACGAATGCGACGAAGGGAAGACCCAGTCGTTAATCCGGTCAAGCGCGCGCCGGTCCAGAATTGTTTGCAATTGGCGGGTCAATGGAAGTTCAAGGATATTACCGCCCTTGGCCTCGACGCAAAAAGAACGGCGACGGTCATCAATGCCGTCCCAGTGCAGGCTGAGGATCTCCCCCTTGCGGGTGCCGGTGAACAGTGCCCAATAGAAAATATCCTTGATAACCGGATTGGTAACTGCTGCCTCTATGCCCCGGTGCCAGTGCGGTAGAACGTCTGCGGGGGGATCAATTGTCCGCCGCCTCTTTATGTTCATGCGCCCGCCAGCCGCTTTCCACAGTTCAACCGGATTGCGTAGGGTTGGCGAATGTACGCAGGCCGGTTTGAAGATCGAACCAACGAGGCTGATTGTCCGGTTCGCCGGGGCGCCGCTCTTGCCGTGGTCGTGCGTGATCCGCCGGAAGGTCTGGTCGATGGTGTCGTGATCGATGTCGGATAGCAGCTTGTTGTGAAGCGGCTTTAGGTAGCGGTCAAAGTCGTAGCGATACGCTTCGACGGTACGCGGGCGCAGATTGGGCCGTCGTTGCATATAGTCCTCAAACGCCTCCGCTAGCGTCGGTATACCGCGTGACTGCTGTTTTTTTTGGTTGGGCGCGATCCCGGCACGTAACTCGCCTTTGATCCTCTCAGCCTCGCGGCGGGCCTGGGCCGGGGTCATGACGCCGTAGCGGCCGATTACCTTCTCGGTGCTGCGGACCCCACGGGTGGCGCTGCCGGGGCGATAGCTGAATATGAAGGAAATGGTCGGAGGCTCGCCCGGACGGGCGGGACGCAGGCGGACCCCGAAACCGGGCAACTTGCTATCCCACACTTTGTAGGGCCGGTCCTGGGGCTCCAACCGATCGATGTTGGTCTTGGTCAGTTCGAGCTTGCGTCTTGCCGTGGCCTTGGTGCCCATGGCGCCTCCGTAAAAAGTCGGCAAAAAAGTCGGCTAGAAATATACAAAGCGCGGCATGAACATGCAAGAACTTGCTAAATTATTTAGAGAGAATGCCTTGTTAATGGCAGTTTGATGCTAACTAATGCTACTACAAGAAAATTGGCGCAAATACCTGCAAATCATACTATTTAAACTCATAACCTGAAGGTCGTTGGTTCAAATCCAATCCCGGGGACCAGTAGATCCGCCAGTGAAGTATTGCTGGCCGCGCAAGATCTGTCCACTAAATCGGAGAGCCTGAAGCAAAGCATTGGCACGTTCTTGAGGGTCGCCAAGGCGGCTTAGTTCAGCCACTCCCTGAACCAACCCCTTACAAAACAAACGCCCTGGCTGATAAAAATCGGCTGGGGCGTTTGGCGTTCTGGGCAAATTTGATTACCCTCTGTCTGGTAGATCCTGATATTGGGAGAATCGAAATGCGAATAGTCAATCCATCCTTTGGCCAGGAGGCTCCTGGAAAGGAGACGCTCGCCGGCAAGGCGGTTGATTGGAGCCAAGATCCGATCATCCTATTTTCCAATTCCAAACCCAACGCGAAAGAGCTGCTGGAAGGTGTCCGCGAGCAAATGGGTGCCTACCGGGTCACGGACAACATCGATTACATCCACAAGGACAGCCCGGCCCAGCCAGCGCCCGAGGGCATGTATGACGAATTGGCCGGCAAATACCGGGCGGCGATTCTCGCCATAGCGGATTGAGGGGCGTGTTCGTCGTGGAGTTTCCATGACAGCATCGAACTTAAAAAACGCGGCGTTACCAATTTTATCCTGACCACCGATACTTTCTTGCCCCTGGTGCAGGCCCAGGCCAAGGCACGCAAGGTCGATCCACAAGTGATTGTGGTGAAACATCCCTTGGGCGGATTGAATGCCGAGGAATTGATCGAGCGCATACAAACCGCCGCCTTTGGCTTGCAGGCGGTGATCGATATCTGATGCCTATTGACGGAGGTAAAGAGTAGAGCCATGGAAGCTGCGGCGGAGACCGAGGTTCTGGACCTGGGCGAGATGGACCAGGCGCAATGGAACGAGTATGCGTTCGCGCAGGGCTGGAGCGACGGCTTTCCCCTGGTCATGCCCACGGAAGATCTGGTGGAACGCTTTCTCGCCACCACACATGGCGATAACGAGCCGCTGCCGGCCATGTCACCGCGCCGGGTTATTCCAGCCTTGCCCGTGTTGGCGGCCAACGCGGTCATGGCCGGCTGCCGGCCGGAATATTTTCCCGCCGTCCTCGCGGCGGCGCGGGCGGTCCTGACGCCGGAGTATAATCTGCATGGCAGTCTGGCGACGACCCATTCATGCGCGCCCATGCTTCTCTACAATGGCCCGATACGCAAAGAATTGGACATCAACTGTTCGTCCAACTGTTTTGGCCAAGGTCGCCAGGCCAATGCCACCATTGGTCGGGCTCTGCAGTTGATCTTGCTGAATATTGGCGGCGCCAAACCAGGTGTGATGGACCGCTCCACCCAAGGATCGCCTGCCAAATACGCCTTTTGTTTCGGTGAAAACGAAGAAGAAAGCCCGTGGGAGCCATTCCACGTGCGCCGGGGTTTCGCCGCTTCCGACAGCGTGGTTACAGCCATTCCTTCGGAAGCACCGCACAATATCAACGATCATGCTTCGACCACTGGCGATGGTATCCTGACGACGATCGCGGGCACGATTTCCCAGCCCGGCGCCAACGCTATTTACTGCAACGCGCCAATTTTCTTGATTCTAGGGCCCGAGCATGCCCAGACCCTGCACCGGGATGGCTGGTCCATCGCCGATATGCAGCAGGATCTTTATGACCGCGCGGCGGTACATATCTCCCGAGTATCGGCGGAGAACCAGGAAAGCTATGCTGGCATGGACCGCCCCCTGATCAATGACCACTATCACATGACCCCTAGCGCGGAGGATATATATATCTTGGTCGCCGGCGGTCCCGGCAAACATTCCGCCTATATTCCGCCTTTTGGCTTTACCGCCGCCTGCTCTGTGCGGCTCTCCCACGTCTGATGGAAGCGTTGCCGGTTTTCCCGGAAACGGTTGCCTGGGAAGAGGCCCAGTCGGCATTGGAGGAACAGGGGCTGAGCGACGGCCTGCCCCTGGTGCCGCCGACCGAAGCACGTCTGGCCGCGATGCTCGCTGGCGTCGACGCGCCGGAAAAATCCCATGGTCAGATGCCGCCCCTGTTCGGTGATCTGACAGCCGCCGCCGTGGCTTATAATTGCGTTCTGGCCGGCTGCGCGCCGGGCGCCGTGGCACTGGTGCTGACGGTGGCAAAGGCCTGTCTGCAGGCGCATTTCAATCTTCTGGGTGTCCTCACCACTACCGGTACACCCACGGTCGTTTCCATCGTCCATGGCCCCTTGGCCGAGAACCTGGGCATGAACGCGGGCACGAATTTATTGGGTCCCGGCAACCGGGCCAATGCCACTCTGGGCCGGGCCATTGCCTTGGTCACGCGCAATGTTGCCGGCGCACGGGCTGGCATCGGTGACATGGCTACCATGGGTCAGCCGGGTAAGTACGGTTTCTGCTTTCCCGAAGGCGTTGACGGAACCTTCCCGTCCTTGCCGGTCCGGCGCGGCTTTGCCACCGACGCTAATGCCGTTACGGTGCTGGGCGTTTCCGGCACGGTGGAGGTTCTGCCTTTGGGCGGTGGCGAAACACCGGAGTCCATATTGGATCCCATAGCTGATGCCATGGCCACTACCCGCGAGGTGGCCTCCGCCGGGCGTTTGCGGGACTTGGGCGAGCAGTTTTTTTTGCTGCCCCCCGAACTGGCCCGGCAAATCGCCAAGAAAGGCTGGGATCTGGCCCGGATACGGAGTCACCTTGCCGCCAAGGGTGATCTGGCTCGTGGCGCCGAAGACATCCACCCCATTGTGACCGGCGGCCCTGGCGTCAAGATGACACATCTGCCGATCTGGGCCGGGGGTTCTCAGTCGGTGACCAGAGCTGTTCTTAATCCGTAATATGTGGAGTTCGTTTGCATGCCGATTGCCCGCTTTGAAATTCTAAGCCGCGAACCCTACGAAAATGGCCGCGCCTTTGGCGGCATTGGTCCCTATGAGCGGATCGAGGCTATTGCCCATTATGCGGTCGATCCCCTGCATGAGGCCAACCAGGGCGTGCTGGATTTGGATCTGGCGGAACGCGATAACGCTGGCTTGGTTAATTTCAGCGGCGATGTCACCATATTGCGGCCCTTGCGGGCGGGCCGGGGCAACCGGGCCCTGTTGATGCAGGTGCCAAACCGAGGCCGGCGGGTGCTGGCGCGGTTCAATCAATATCCCGTGAGCACGGAGGTTTCGGCCGCCGTGGAGCCCGGCGACGGCTTTCTGTTCAAACATGGTTGGACCGTGGCCTGGGCTGGCTGGCAGTGGGATATGCCACGCACGCCGGAACGCCACCGTATTGGCCTGATGCCGCCCCAGGTGCCGGTCGAGGCACGGACGCCGGCCACCCAAATGCAGCTGCGCATTCAGCCGGACCAGGCCTGCAATAGTCTGGCCCTGACCGATCAGCACGTCGGTGATCTGGGCAAACACATGCCGGTGCGGGTAGCCGATGTAAACGAAATAGGCGCCAAGCTGCTGGTGCGGGATAGCTCTTGTGGTGAGGCAAAAGAGATTTCCCACGAAAACTGGCGTTTCGAGGGCGATGACCATGTCATCCTGGACGGTGGCTTTGCAGCCGGGCGGATCTACGATGTGCTCTACACACCGCTGGAATGCCCTGTGGTCGGAACGGGCATGCTGGCCACGCGCGATTTGGCATCCTTCCTGCGTTACGAGGCGGAGGCGCCAACAGCTGGTGATATTGAGCACGTAATCGGCGAGGGGCAGTCCCAATGCGGGCGCTTTCTGCGCACCTATCTCCATGCTGGCTTGAACATGGATGAAAGAGGCCGGCCTGCTTTCGATGGCGTGCTGGCACATATTGCCGGTGGGCGGCGCGGTGAATTCAATCACCGTTATGCCCAACCTTCGGTGCAGCCGACCCCGTCATTTGGGCATTTGTTCCCCTTTGCCGATTTGCCCCAGACGGATCCCGTCAGCGGTGAAACCGCCGGTCTGTTGGATCGCCAGACGGCCAGGGGAGCGATGCCTAAGATTATCTATACCGATACTTCGTCGGAATACTGGCGCAGTGATGCTGGCCTCAGTCATGCCGACCTGGCGAGCGGGGGCGATGCGGAATTGCCCGACAATGTCCGCCGCTACCTGTTTGCCTCGACCCAGCATGGACCCGGTTCCGCCGTGCTGTCCAGACACACCATGTTCGGCAGTCATGGCCAGAACTATATGAACATCATCGACTATCGCCCGCTGTACCGCGCCGCCTTGATGAACCTGCTGATCTGGGTCCGCGATGATGTGGCGCCGCCCGGCAGTTCGTATCCCACCGGTGACCGCCGTGGTAGCCGGGCCGAGGTCATGGACAGTTTGGCGAAGATTTCCGGTCTGACTCTGCCGGATGAAAAGGCCATGACCTGGGTTTATCCCCTCGACCTTGGACCTGATGCGGAGCGGGGCATTGGCGTCATGCCGGCCAAGCTCGGCGCCCCGGCGTATCCCGACTGGGTCTCGACTGTGAATGAAAACGGTTGTGAGGCCGCCGGTATCCCCATGCCGGATGTGGCCGTGCCCGTGGGCAGCCACACCGGCTTTAACCCCCGTCATCCTGATACCGGTGGGGCGGGGCAGTTGCTGGAATATATCGGCTCGACGATACCGTTCGCCAGGGACAAGGCCGGGCGCGAGGCGGCGGGCGATCCGCGGCCATCGTTGGAGGAGCGCTACGCCGGCCGCGACGATTATCTGTGGCAGGTGGAAGCCGCGGCGGCAGCCTTGGTCTCGCTACGTTATCTGTTGAACGAGGATATTGCCTTGTGCGTCGGTATCGCGGCGGCCCGCTATGACGCCTGCGTGGCACAGTAGTTTTTTCAAGGAGTACTGAAAATGGCGGAAGATCCCACAAACCCCGATGGCCGTATCAATGCCGAACAGCGCGGCCAGCTGCTGTTGATCGGCATTGACCGGCCCCCATCGGAGCAAACCCCTGGTGGTGGCGGTGCAGGGTATTACCTACACCATCGGCATTGAACTGATGCTGGCCTGCGATCTGGTGGTCGCCGCCGACGATTGCCGGTTTTCCCAGCTGGAAGTACAGCGCAACCTGATGGCTACGGGTGGCGCTACCGTTCGCATGGTCGAGCGTGCCGGTTATGGCAATGCTATGCGCGACCATGAGGCTAGAATGGCGCTGGAGCCATTTGTCCAGGTAGATAGCGGCAAGGCCCATGAACATAAGGGCACCGGTCTTGGCCTGCATATCACCCGCTTATTGATTCTACGACATGGCGGCAATCTGAAGATACACGGCGAAACCGGCAAGGGAACCATGGTCTCTCCGTCCTTCCCATCGCGCTGGACGAGGAGTGGCTCCGAGGAAAGGCCACTAAGTCTGGCATCGAACGCCTAATACTCGACGAAGTCACAGACGAAAGCATTAGAGGCGCGTTCCCAGGCAAAGGTAGACATATCGCCATGTCCGGGGATGAATTCAGTGTCATTTCCCAGCGGCCATAACTTGCCTCGAATGGCATTGACCAGGGCCATGTGATCACCCTTTGGGCCATCGCAACGGCCGATGGAGCCCCGGAACAGCACATCACCGACCACCGCCAACTTGCTTTCAGCGGAATGGAAAACGATGTGGCCCGGTGTGTGGCCGGGGCAATGGATGACGGATAGTTGGACTTGGCCAAAACTGACGCACTCGCCCTCGTCCAACCAACGGGCGGGCGTGAAGGCGCGCGCGCCCACCAGGCCCGTGCGTTGGGCCTGGTGGGCCATGGCCTCGATTAGAAAATCGTCGTCTAGATGCGGACCTTCGATGGCTACGCCCAGGCGTTCGGCTAGTTCGGCGGCGCCGCCCGCATGATCCGCATGGCCATGGGTAATCAGAATTTTGCCGACCGTGACGCCTTCCTCGGTGATCGCGGCCTCTATCTGGTCAAGGTCACCGCCGGGATCGACCACGGCGCCGGCCATGGCCTCGGGGCACCACAATAGGCTGCAATTCTGTCGAAATGGCGTCACGGGTACGATACGGTAGCGCATGAAATATCCTATGCTCTGCTTCCCGCCAGTCTAGACGAGCTCGACCCCGGACGGAATGACTATCCAGAATGATTGACGAGAAGAATACAGACAGCGCCGCCAAGCCCGGTGCGGCCCGTCTGGTTGCCTTGGTCTGCATGGCCCAGGTCTTAGCCCAGATCGGTGCCTACACCTGGCCCGCTCTGTTACCTGAATTCATACCCCTTTGGGGTTTGGATTACAGCCAGGCCGGCTGGATCACCGCCAGTTTTTATCTGACCTATATGCTGACCGTGCCCATTCTGGTCACACTGACGGACCGCGTTGATCCGCGACGTGTTTATCTATTCGGGGTGGGCTGCACCATCATCGCACATTTTCTGTTCGCCTTTTATGCTGAGGGGTTTTGGAGCGCGCTGCTTATCCGCGCTTTGGCCGGCATGGGCTGGGCCGGCACCTATATGACAGGTCTGAAACTGCTGGCGGACCGGGTCGAGGGCAAGCTGCTGTCCCGCGCGGTTACCGGCCATGCTGCCAGTATGGGTGTATCGGGCGCACTGTCGTTTGTTATCGCCGGTGGTTTGGCTGAATTGTGGGGCTGGCGCGGTGCCTTCATGGTGGCGGGGAGTTGTGCGGTGGGCGCCTGGTTGATCGCTGCTTTCTTTGCACCGAAACAGGCACCCAAACCAAAAGAGGGCGGTCCGCGGCCGGCGTTGTTTGATTTCCGCCCGGTTTTCGCCAACCGCAATGCCATGGCTTACAGCGTTGGATATTGCATCCATACCTGGGAGATGGGAGCCATGCGCGGCTGGGCGGTCGCATTCCTGGCCTATGTGGCGTTGCGTGACGGGGTCGAGACATCGCTGTTTGGGCCAACGGTGATGGCCACGGCGATGGCCCTGTTCGGCACCTGGGCTAGCGTTGGCGGTAACGAGATATCGATCCGCCTGGGCCGACAACGCCTGGTCCACTTGGCCATGGCGGGTTCCATTGTGTGCGCTCTTGCCATGGGCTTTATCGGCGCCTTCAACTATCCCCTGGCGGCAATTCTTGTGGTGCTCTATGGCATGGTGATCTGGCTGGATTCATCCTCTCTGACTGCCGGCGCCGCCGGCAACGCGGACCCCGAACGTCGGGGCGCCACCCTGGCGGTTCATTCCATGCTGGGTTATGGCGGCGGCTTCGTCGGCCCCATCGCCGTGGGCTGGATTCTGGATTTGGCGGGCGGGCCATCTCATATGGCCTGGGGGCTGGCATTTGGCCATATTGCCCTGGCCATGCTGGGTGCCCGTATCGCCTTCACTTGGCTGCGCCCGCGGAGCATGGCGGGGGACAAGGGGCATTAGTCGCCTGGCGGTCCGCCTGCAACGAGGACTTCCAGCATGTGGCGTCTGGGGTGGCGTTGCACCCGGCCCAACAATTCCCGGGCGGCGGCGTCATCACTTCGCTCAAATACCATTGCGCCAAGAAGAAGGCGCCCTGTACCTGAGTATCCTTGCCCTGATTTGTAATGCCCAGCGCCGAGCGCGCCGCCTAGCAACATGTGTGCAAACGCCAGATTTTGGCCGTATCGCGGTCATCCTCGGCATTCGACAGAACCGCGGCCACGAATGTAGCATTTTCCGTAAAGGTTTCGTTGCGCGTTAACGCAAGCAGATTGTCATGGGTGAACGTCTTCAAGCCATGCTGTTCGTAAACGTCCTTTACGTTTTCCAAATTTGAGACAATCTGCCCCAGACCTTCCCGAGGTGGAGCATAAAAGCTCATTTGACGCGAAACCCTATGCTGCCAAGCGTGCAAATATGGTCGCTATTTAGAACTATTCAACCTAATGAACAGTTAATCATCTTCCATCGTCCTATTCGGCGAAATCTAGTTCGACCGGTACTTGTCCAACGATCCGGCATGCATGATACGGCCATTCAGAGGCCGTCCAATGATATCCTCGGCCAGGCGGGCACTTTCGATCAGGGCGTTGAGATCAATGCCGGTCTCGATGCCCATCTCGTGACAAAGGAAGACCATGTCCTCGGTACAAATGTTGCCGGCGGAGGTGGCGGAACCATGGCCCGCGAAAGGGCAGCCGCCCAGGCCGGCGACGGAGGCATCGAATAGATCCACGCCCATTTCCAAGGCGGCATAGACATTGGCCGCGCCCAGGCCCCGGGTATCATGCAGATGCAGGCCGATGCGCGCGTCGGGTACCAGCTCGCGCACGGCGCCGATCTGCTGTTTCAAACCCTCCGGATTGGCCCACCCCACCGTATCGGCGAGATAGATCGCCGGCAGCGGCGTCTTGCGGTCGGCGCATAGATCCACGGTCCATTTCACCAGATCCGTCACTGCCTCCAACAGTACTGGGCCACCGAAGTTGCAGCCGAACGCAGTCATGATATAGGCGCCTGACGGCACCAGACCCTGTTGCAGATACATATCCAGGAATTCCACCTGGTGGTCGCGCATTTCCGTGGCCGTGCAATTGTTGTTGGCCATGGAAAAGGCATCCGTGGTGTAGAACAAAATTCGCGCGTCCATGGCCACGTCCTTGGCCTCGTTGGCCAGCATGACGCCCTTCTTGTTCAGCCACAAAGCCGTGTAGTCGACGCCTTCCTTGCGCTTGATGCCTTCGAACAACTGGGCCGTATCGGCCATGGTCGGTACTGCCTTGGGGGATACGAAGGAGCCCACCTGGATCTGCGTCAGTCCGGTCTCGGAGAGGCTGTCGATCAGCTTGATCCGGCGCTCGATGGGATGGATTACTGGCTCGATCTGAAAACCTTCGCGGACGCCCTCTTCATGGAATTCGACGAATTTGGGAAAATCGGACATGTCTAATTCCTCTTCAATATGATCGGGGCATGCCCAGCACACGCTCACCAATATAGTTCAAAATTTGCTCCCTGTTCAGGGGCGCGGTGCGCATCAGGCGGGCCAGGGAATATAGATCGTAGATACCATATTCGTTGGTGAAGCCGTTGCCGCCGTGGGTTTGCAGGGCTGCTTCCACGGCCAGGATAGAGGCCTCGGCGGCGGCGTATTTCGCCATGTTCGAGGCCGCCCCAGCCTCTTCACCAGCATCATACTGGCAGGCCGCCTGGCGCATGATCAGAGACGACATTTCGACTTGCGTCTTGGCCACGGCCAAAGGATGCTGCACGCCCTGATAGGCGCCGATGGGGCCGTCGAAGACAACCCGTTCCGAGGCATACGCGGCCGCCTTTGCGATGGCGAAACGGCCGATGCCGCAGCTTAGGGCGGCGACGGTCACGCGCTCCGGGTTCAGCAGATCGAACAGGGTCTCGAAGCCTTTGCCGACTTCGCCAATAACGTCGTCGAGGCCCAGGTCCACTTCATCGAAGAACATGGTGAACTGGCGCTCGGGCAGGATCATGTTCATCTCGATAGGGTGAAAGTCCACGCCCTTTGCCTTTAGATCGACAATGAACACTGTGAAACCGTCCGTCTTGCGCTTGACCTCATCAAAGGGCGTGGTGCGGGCGACCACGACGGCATAATCGCAGACATCAACGCCGGTGATGTAGACCTTCGACCCGCTCAACTTAAAGCGGTCGCCAACTGGTTTGGCGACGCTTTGAATACGCATGGAATTGCTGCCCGCATTCGGCTCGGTGATGGCAAAGCAGAACAAAGTCTTGCCAGCGGCGGCGTCGGGTAGATAGCGGGACTTTTGTGCGTCGGTACCATGCAGGTTGATATGGCCCATGGACATGGTGGGGCCAACCACATACATCAGCAAAGGGATCCCGGCGTTGCTCATACCCTCAATCAATAAGGCCATTTCGAGCAGACCCAGGCCGGCGCCACCGTAGGCTTCGTCAACCATTAGGCCGGCGAAGCCGTCGTCGGCGGCCTGGCGCCACATATCTACCGGGAATTCTTTCTTGCGGGCCTTTTCCAGCCAGTATTTGTGATGATATGACTGCGCCAACTTGCCGCCGTAGTCATGGATCAGTTGCTGTTCGGGGTTGAGGGTGAAGTCCATGGGCCTATGCCTTCTCGAAACCATGCCTGCAAGAGATGTGGTCGTCCAGGCTACCATCAAGGCCAGCCTATTTCCATCGAACGTTAGTTAGAAAAATTTTGTTGGTTGAGGTATGTTTCCTGTTCAACTTGGCTATTTTTCTTGGGGGAAACCACCGCCATGAACAAACCTGGCGCGCCGTCACGGCGGGGTCGTAAATCCGAGATCTCGCGCGGGCAGATACTGGACGCCGCCGCCCGCATGCTGCGCCGGCAAGGCTATGGCAACACCACCCTGCGCAAGATTGCTGAGGTCGCGGGCATTCAGGCGGGCAGCATTTATTACCATTTTGCTTCGAAAGACGAGATCATGGACGCGGTCCTGGAACGTGGTGTCCGTGCCGTCTACGAGGCGGTGCGCGATGCCTTGGCAGCACTTCCCCCCGAGACGCCGCATCAGCGCCGGATCGAGGTGGCGGTCGGGGGCCATTTGGAGGCCTTGTTGAGCCATGGCGATTACACCTCCACCTCAATCCGCACCTATGGTGAGGTGCCCATGGCATTTCAGAAGAAAAGCCAGCCCCTGCGTGATGCCTATGTGGTGCTGTGGCAAGATCTGTTAGCTGCGGCCCAGGCGGCGGGCACCATCCGCTGCGACATTGATACTCACGTGTTGCGTCCCCTATTGCTGGGTTCTTTGAATTGGAGCGTGGAGTGGTATGATCCCTCTCAACGTCCGGTGGCCGAAATCGCCACCCAGGCCGTGGAAATGTTGTTTTATGGAGTTTTGCCTGTCGAGGCCTAATCCGAGAGAAGCCAACCATGAGCGATACAGTTCAAATCAGTCCTGTCAACCTGCAGGAATACAGCGCTATGGACTGGGAGGGTAAGCGTCGAGTCTGGCTGGAAATTTCCGATATCACCGAAGAACAGTTTGAAACCCACATGGCGGCGCAAAAGGCCCGCGAGGAAGGGGTGCCCAAGGTCGGTGAAGCGGCGCCGGATTTTGTCGCCGATATTCTGGGCCGTGACTGGCAACGCACGGGCGAAACGGTGCGGCTGTCGGATCTGCGTGACAAACCGGTCGGACTTGTCTTCGGCTCCTACACCTGACCGCCCTTCCGCAAACAAGCCGTGCGCTTGAACCAGCTTCACGCCGCCTATAAAGACCAAGTTCAGTTCTACATCGTCTATATCCGCGAGGCGCATCCCGCGCGCGGCTGGCAGGTGCCCGACAATCTGATCGAAGACATTCTGTATGACGAGCCCACCACCGATGACGAACGCACGGCGGTCGCCGCCGCATGTCAGATCGGGTTGGATCTGCACATGCCCATGCTGATCGACGGCATCGACAACGACATTGATGAAAAATACGTCGGCCTGCCCATGCGTCTGTTCCTGGTCGATGGTAAGGGCAAGATTGCCTATGCCGGCGAAAAGGGCCCTTGGGGCTGGGATGATGTGGCCTTTGAAAAAGCATTGACGAAGGTCGTCGGTTGAAACCGAAGTTTTTGGAGACCTGTCTCAACGAGAAGGACTTGAAATGGCCCCCACCCAGACGCTTAACACCTCCTTCCTTGGAGAGTTGAAGATCGACATCATGGGCTCCCATATCTTTGGCGCCACGCCCATGGGGCAGTTCCGCCGCATTGATTATTTCGAGGGCGGTCACTTCCAGGGACCCAGGATCGATGCCCGTATCGTCAAGGGCAGCGTCGATGCCCTGCTGCGCCGCTTTGATGGTGTGGTCCAACCCGATGTCCGCCTGACACTGGAGATCGATGGCGGCGGCCATCTGTTCATCCAGTACAAAGGTTATCGCCATGCCACGCCAGAGATAATGGAACAGATCTCACGAGGAGAAGCGGTCGATATGGCGGACGTCTATCTCCGCACCGCTTTGTTCTTTGAAACGGATTCAAAAGATCATGACTGGATGAATCGCACCGTTGCCATCGGAGTCGGCCGCCGCGAACCTGAAGCCGCAGTCTACGATATCTACGAGGTCTTGTAGCGTTTGCGGTGGCGCTACGTTAACGGTCCCGAATGCCAGAGCTTGTTATAAATGCGCCATTGCCCATCCTTCTTTAGCAAGGCCAGATAATCGATAAAATCGTGGCCGATGTAGTGGTCGGTGACCTTTACCACCGCCACATTGCCGGTCACGTCCAGAGAAACAATCAGCATATCGAACGGCTCATCGGCCGCTTGCGCCGAGCCTTGACTGGCCGCGAAATCAACAAAAGTATCAAGGTGCATCTCGGTAAAGCGACCATCCTTGTGGCCGGTGATCATGGCGCTATCAAAAAAAACGCCCTACGCAACAAATCACCGTCGCTGCGGTACCTACCGTTGAAATACCAATCCACCGGTTCATTGAATTTCTGAAGATCGTTTGCCTGTTCGTTCGAGGCCATTCGTCGGTTCCTTTTCCCTGCTAATTCCAAGCTTCGTGCGGCACTTGCGAAGCATGCTCCCGGTTGCGGTCTACCGGTATGATGGCGACCAAAATGCGGTCGATGGCACCCTTTTCATCTACCATGGGCAGCAGAAGACGGCACCAGTTGATCATGACTGAGACATGGTAGTTCGCATTGTTCTCGGAATAAATCGGCGTCCGCATTGAGACGGTGGCGGCCAGTTGCCGGCTATAGAATTTCCAACTGGGTATGGGGCTTTCGCTGAACCACTTGCCGGTCATGTCCACGACGCCGATCTCGGACACACAGGTCGCAAAAAAGCGGTGCTTGAAATCCGTATTGTTCAACATGAAGCGCGGGCCATTGCCGCTTGCAATGGAGCTGCGATTATGACGGGCAAGCGCCCGTTGGCCCACATCCGGCCCTTGCCATCGAAAACAAAGACGTAAAGGTCATGCGGTATGAAGGCCGCATTGGGTTGCACCAGATAGAGGTATCCGAGGGCCTCCCGGAATGCCAAGGGGTCCACGGCGGTGGAGAGCGGCAACTTGTCCCCGCGCGCTATTCAGCCAGAAGCGATACATATATTGACGCACTGGCAGGACGAAATGGTCAGGGGAGACCTTCGTCGGATCAATCGTGGCCTGAATTATGCCGCCAAATTCCGGCTCGTTGGGAACAGGCATATACGCCTCGAGAGGATCGGACGTTTAGCGAGCGCCTGAATAATATCGTCCCGGCAAATCCTTCTGCCCCATTAGGTACTTACAAATCTACTGCTCACGCCGCACTCTCCAATACCATTGCCGCCGCTTTCTCGCCGATCATGATGGATGGTGCATTGGTGTTACCGGAGGTTAACGTGGGCATGATCGAGGCGTCGGCGACGCGCAAATTCTGGATACCGTGAACGCGCAAGTTTTCGTCCACCACGGCCCGGTCATCATTGCCCATCTTGCAGGTGCCGACCGGGTGATAGACCGTCTCCGCCGTGGCCTTGACCCAGTCCAGCAGTTCGTCATCACCTTGCAGGGCCGGGCCGGGGGCGATTTCCTCCGCCTTCAAGCCTGCCATAGCGGAGGCTCCCATGATGCCGCGGACGATTTCCATGGCCGCCAGGGTGATCTGGCAATCGTATTCGGCGGAGAGGAAATTGAAGCGGATGGCCGGCGGCGCGTCGGGCTTGTCTGTCCCAATGTGGATGGAGCCGCTAGATTCGGAACGTAGCGGATGGGTGATCACTGTCATGCCGCTGTCGTTATGCAGCTTGTAGCCGTCCTGCACCAAGAACGGTATCCACGAGATGCCTATATCAGGGCTGTCCAGGCCCTCGCGGGAACGCACATAAGCCCGTACAGGTGACGCTGGCAGGCCCAATAGGCCTTTGCCAGTGGTGGCGTAACGTAGCGCCTGCCAAACCATTTTGACGCCTCGTGCCTTGTCGTTGTAGGTCAGGCCCGGGGCGTACACTTTCCACATCATGCGGGGGGCGTAATGATCGCGCAGGTTTTCGCCCACGCCGGCCAGGGCATGGTGTACCTCGATGCCATGTCGCTTCAATATCTCCGGCTGGCCTATGCCCGACAGCTCCAACAGCTGCGGCGAATTGACGGCGCCAGCGGAGACGATAACCTCGCGCCCGGCGTGGGCCTCCTGCGCGACGCCGTCGATCGTATAGCGCACGCCGAGGCATTTCGTGCCGTCCAGGATCAGCGCTTCGGTCAGGGCGCCGGTCTGTATGCGCAGATTGGCGCAGTCGCGGGCCGGGTCCAGATAGCAATATGCAGTGGACATGCGGCGGCCCTTGTTGATGGTGACCTGGGTCATGCCGATCCCTTCCTGCACCGCGCCGTTATAGTCCGAATTATGGGCGATGCCCCGCTCCGCCGCCGCCGCGATCAAGGCGTCATAAATTGGCCCGCCTTCCGAGGTGTCGGTGACCCGTAGCGGTCCATCCCGGCCACGAAATTCATCCTCGCCCTCGTCATAGTTTTCCATCGCCCGAAAATGCGGCAGCACATCGCGGTAGCTCCAACCACGGTTGCCCAGTTGGGCCCAGGTGTCGAAATCCTGAGCCTGACCGCGGACAAAGACCATGCCATTGATCGACGAAGAACCACCCAGCAGCTTGCCGCGCGGCACGGGAATAGTGCGCTGGGCCGAGCCTTCCTCGGGTTCGGATTCATAAAGCCAGTTGGCCTTCGGATTATCGATCAACCTGGCAAAGCCGATGGGCACCCGTGACCAGGGATGGCTGGGGCGCCCGGCCTCCAATAACAACACGGAATATTTTCCCGATGCGGTCAGCCGGTTGGCTAGCACGGCGCCGGCGGAACCGGCGCCCACAATTATGTAATCGTACGTCTGGCTTTCCATTTAACGCATCCCATTTTTACCGTTACGCGGATCCTTGGCGCAAAACCCGCCCAGGCCGAACATTAGTACTTACCCCATCGTCCAGTACCAGGGCACCGTTGACCAGAACAAATTTCATCCCCAGCGCGGTTTGGTTCGGCTGCCACAAAGTTGTGGCCTCGCCAAAGTCATCGGGATCAAAGACCGCGATATCAGCCCGTGCGCCGGCCTTCAGCACGCCCCGGTCGGCAAGGTTAAGCACGGCGGCCGGTTGCCCGGTCAGTTTTTGGATTGCCGCTGCCGGGCTCAACAGCGCGCGTTCGCCCACACAGGCGCGATAGAACCAGGCGGCCCAGCTATACGCCCCATGAAAAGCCGAGCCCGCCAACGGCCCATCGGGACACAGTGCCGTGGCGTCCGAGCCGGGCATGCAAAGGTCATGGGCAAAGGCGAGGTCCTGATCCGCTTCGCTGTAAACTGATCGTATGATCATCAAGGGCCGGGGGGATGCCGCGGTGCGGCAGAGCAGTTCCAACGCCGCATCGCCGGGCGCCATGTTCATGCGTTGCCCGATGGCGGCGAAATCAAGACGGGCATATTCAGGGACCACGCCGTTATCCAACAAGGTCACCCGCTCCCAACCGCCGCTGGTCACGATGGAGGGATGCTCATGAATGCGGGCACGGTTGCCAGGGCCGGACAAGATCTTGGATAGTCCGGCCAGGCCATCCTCCATGGCCCAGGGCGGCAGCATGGCATGCAGAAAGGTCAGAGAGAAATCGCGGGTATGCATATCGAAGGCAACATCCTGGCCGCCGTCCCTGGCTTTCGCCACCAGCTCCACGCTGGCCTCGCAATCAGCCCGGCCGCCACGGGGCAAAAGATGGGATATTTGCAGCCGCACGCCGGCCTCTTGCGCTGTGCGCAAGGCTTCCTCGATGGCCGCCAAGGCACCGTCGTCACGCTTGCGGGTATGGGTGGCATAGAGTAGACCACGCTGGGCAATGGGCTTCAACAGGGCGGCGATTTCCGGCTCGCTGGCACCCACTTCGATGGGGTATTCCAGTCCGGTCGAGAGACCGAAGGCGCCGGCGTCGAGCGCTTCGTCGAGATGGCGGCGCATCTGTTGGCATTCCCTGGCGTTGGCCGGACGTTCCGCCAGACCAACGGCGGCTTGGCGCAACTGCCCATTGGGCACCAGGGTCAGGACATTGATTGCCGGCCTGGCCGCTTCCAGACGTTCGAGATAGGCGGCGGGCGTTGACCAATCCAGATCGATATCTTCACTGATGCCATAGATGGTATTTTTCGCCAGTTGCTTATCCACCAGGGGAAAACAGCCATGGCCGCAATTTCCGATCACTTCCAACGTGACGCCCTGATGCACGGCACTGGCCGCGCGCGGATCAACCAGCAGGGTGAAATCGGAATGGCTGTGAATATCGATGAAGCCGGGGCTTACATACAATCCGGTTGCGTCGATCTCCCGAATACCGGAACCATCCACGTGCCCAATCTTGGTGATGCGTCCGTTTTGCACGCGGAGGTCCGCCCGAACGCCGGGATGGCCCAGCCCATCGAATACCGTGCCGTTCCTGATTATCAGTTCTGGTGTCATCGCGTCCTCCGGCTGAAATGTTAGCGCGGCCCTGGTATATGTTGCTAGACTTCACGGCTGGACATTTGTGATGGAGGGAGGGCTGTTATGTTTGATCTGATCGTGCGTGGCGACCAGGTGGTCACACCGCAGGGCACCGGCGCTTGGGATGTCTGTGTCAAGGGGGATACCATCGCTTCCATCGCCGCACCGGGCACCTTCGATGATAGTATGGCAGGCCGCGTAATTGACGCCACTGGCAAGATCGTCATACCCGGCGGTATTGATCCGCATATTCATTCCATGTGGCATATTCCGGCGATTGAGGAGGGCGGCGAGGTCACCATGACCGATGGCCCGGACATTGTCAGCCGCGCCGCCATCCACGGCGGCACCACTACGTTGCTGGATTTCGCCACCTGGCAGCAGGGCCGCACTATCGAAGAGGTCATTAACGTCCGCAAGCAAGACTGGACCGGCAAGTGCTACACCGACTACGGCTATCACATCATGTTGCAGGGCGCGATCCCGCCGGAGGTTCTGCCGCAAGTGGGCGAGGCGATCCAGGATGGCTATCCCTCCATTAAGATCTTCACTACTGACATCACGCCGTCCCGTAAGGGTCGCAAGATCACCTATGGGCATATCTGGGAAATCTTCAAGGTTCTGAAGAAAGAAGGCGGCATCGGCGCCATTCATGCGGAAGACGACGAGATCGTCATGCATATGTACGACGTCCTCCAACGCGAGGGCCGTATGGGCTTTGAAAATCTGGCCGAGGTGCATAATTCCATGTCGGAGGATCTGTCGTTCAGGCGCATTATCCGCCTGGCCGAACATGTGGATGGCACGCCGCTATACATGATGCACGTCAGCGCCGCCAGTGGCGTCGCGGCGATCGAAGCGGCGCGCGCGAAAGGCTTCCCGATTTATGGCGAGACCCTGCACCAATACCTGATGTTCACCCACGAGCATTACAAACGGCCCAACGGGCAGATCTATCACACCTATCCCAGCCTGAAGGAAACCTCGGACCAGGATGCCTTGTGGGAGGGGCAGTTGCGCGGCTCGATCTCCACCGTGGCCACGGATGAGATCTGTTGCACATTGTCAACCAAGACCCAAGGGCACCGCATTGATGACACCACGGGCGGCAACGCGGGCTGTGAGCCACGGGTTTCGGTGATGTATACCGAGATGGTCAAGAAGCGCGGCTATAGCCTATCCAAGTTTACCGATCTGGTTTCCACCAACGCTGCCAAGATCATGGGCATGTACCCCAAGAAAGGCGCCCTTGCGGTGGGCAGCGATGCCGATATCACGGTGCTGGATCCCGGCCAGAAACGCACGGTCACTGCCGCCCGCCTGCACGAGACGGATTATACGCCCTGGGAAGGTTATGAGGCAGAGGTCTGGCCATCGCTGACAGTTCTGCGTGGCAAGGTGATGATGCAGGACGGTGAATTCCTTGGCGATGTCAAGGACGGCCAGATGCTGAAACGCAAGGTCGACGAGGCAATTCGCAATCGGCCGGTGGTGTAGCCGTATATGTCCCGGTTTTCAGCCCTACCGCCGCTTGGTGCAACCTGAGGAGAGGTAATCAGGCTGCGAGTTTGTCCTACCAATGGACCGCTCCATGATCCAATAGGGTCAGGCTGAATAGGGCTAAGGCCCTGTTATCGCTTGAAGGGCGTCGGCTCGACGTATGGGTAAAGAGTCCGTTCATAGCTGCCTTACGGTTCCCTAGTTCAGCACGTCCCGTTTCCAATCGGTTTGCAGACCTTCGGAGTGTGCGGGTCAACTTGCCACCGAGCGCTCATAGCCGGTGATCGAAATTTCAGCGATCGAAAGGCGTTGGTTCGACGAACGGATAGCGCGCCTTGATCTTGGTGCCCACAGCGCTGGCGTTGCGGACGAAACGTTGACTATCGTCGGGTCGGAAGCGGAATGCCCAATTGGGTTCGCCCCCGGTCGTTTCATGGACGAACATGCGTTCCTTTTGACTTTGCAGGCAGTTTGCACTGATTGCATCGGGATCCCAGCCATCGAGTATGGCAGCCGCCAAGCGCATGGCGAAAATCGCGGCTGATCTTGATCGGATTGGCGATGACGAACTTGACCGCAGGCTGCGCCAGTTTAGACGCGCCCGTGGCAGGGTGCGAATGGATTAGGCCGATCATCCTGGCAGAAGATGATAGGCTGACGACCGGCACCAAGCGGGTACTGTTAGCCTATAACGAGGCGTGGGCAGAATTTTGGCAATAAGGTGGAACAGAAAGGGGACGGTAGGAGCAACACGCGCTCTTACCGTCTGCTAAGTCATTGATTTTACATAACCCTGCCATTCTGCAGGGAATATCGTCGCGATGTTTGACGAAGCCAGGCGCTACGCTGGTCCTGATGCGTCGGTTTGGGCGCACATTGTTTGGTTTTTGGCTTATTATCGAAGCATTGGAGAATGGCGGCGGGGCGGCTCTGGGAGATGGGGAATGAAAACGTATCAAGGTTCACGCACCATAGACGGTATCAGAGTTACCGTGGATGGGCAGCAGTTGGAAGAGCGTTATGATTTGCAGCGCTTTACCGACAGTGGTTTCGAATGGACATACGAAGGCAGGGAACCCGCGCAGCTAGCTTTGGCGTTATTGGCGGACCATTTGGGCGATGACAGCCGAGCGTTGGTGCTGAGCCAAGGTTTCATGAGCCTTGTCGTAGCCAATCTCGACAATGACTGGCAGCTGAATTCCGCTGACATCGACAACGTATTGGAGGCGTTGGGGGAACAATGACAGCAGACGAAATTCTAGCCATTGCGCCAAAGGTTTTGTCGCTACGGCAACGTGAATCCTATTTCCAAAATGGTTATCTACTGCTGGACAATATCGTGTCCGAGGATTGGCTACAACGGCTGCGCGTGGCAACGGATGGCAAGATCGAGGAAAGCCGGGACATTGTGCAATCGGATGCGAAATGGGACTTGGAGGCCGGGCATGGCGCCGAGGCGCCGAGACTTCGCCGCCTTTCGTCACCCAATGATCATCATCCGGACTATTGGGCCTTTGCCTCGCAGTCGGTGATTGTCGATGCGGTGGCGGATCTGATCGGTCCGGACATCAAGTTTCATCATTCAAAACTCAACTTTAAATGGGCCAAGGGTGGCGAAGAGGTGAAATGGCATCAGGACATCCAGTTCTGGCCCCATACCAACTATTCCCCCTGCACGGTAGGCACCTACCTTTATGATTGCGATGATGCGCAAGGACCGCTCGGCGTTGTTCCGGGCAGCCACGCCGGTCCCCTGTATGATCAATACGGTGAAGATGGCACCTGGTTGGGCTGCCTGCGCCCCGCCGACGAGGCCAAGGCGAAGGTTGAAAACGCGGTCTATTTGCCAGGCCCGGCGGGCTCGGTCACTATTCACAATTGCCGCACCATTCATGGTTCCAAGCCGAACCTGGCGGATGCCGGGCGGCCTTTGCTATTGAACGTCTATGCGGCGGCGGATGCCTTTAGCTATACCTTCAATCCGATCCGCTCGAAATACGACCAACGCATGGTGCGGGGAGAAAAGGCGAAATGGGCCCGCCACGATCCCAGGCCCTGCCTGGTACCCCCTGATTGGTCGGGCGGCTATGGCTCTATATTCACCGCGCAGCAGGAAGAGGATCGCGCTTGAGATTGCATCAAATTAGTAATGTACGATTGATATATCAACTCTATACTGTTAGTGGTGGCTAGGGGTAGTCATTTATTGGATGGGGAGAACTTCAATATGATGACCGAAAGACAGGCGAACTTTCGCCGTGAATATAGATCGCGCATCGCCGGCTGGTACAACGGTTATGCTCATGTGGCGGTGATCTATGCCATTGGTCTGGTAGCCATGTATGTCTACGTTGCCAAAATCCAGAATGTGCAGTGGTGGGAGTGGCTGGTCATTCCGGCCGTAGGCATCGCCTGCAATATGTTCGAATGGTTCCTGCATATGCACATCATGCACCGGCCCAAGAACGTGCGTGGGCTAAGGGCAATATATCAACGGCACACCTTGAACCACCATCAATTCTTTACCGACCAGGAGATGCGCTTCCGAGACAACCAGGATTGGCGCGTAACGTTTTTTCCACCCTATGCCCTGATCGTTTTCATTCTGATGTCCGCCATTGGCGCCGCCATCGTCTCTGTCGTGCTGACCACCAACGCCGCCTGGCTGCTGATGGCATCGACCACGGGGATGTATCTTATCTACGAATTCATGCACTTTTGTTGCCATGTGGATGAAAATGCCTTCGTCAGGCTATGCCCGTTCGTGAACACCATCCGCCGCCATCACACGGCGCATCACAATGACCGCCTGATGATGGAGGTCAATATGAACCTGACATTTCCAATTGCCGATTGGCTGATGGGCACCTCGGACCTCAATCGCGGACTGATCGGCCATATCTTGAACGGTTACAACACCAAACATTTGAAATCGGATCTAAAAGGAAAACCCTTAAGCCCCATTGAAGCGGCCGCTGGACCAATCCCAATAGAAACCTGAAGTTCAGGCAGATTCGGCCATTTTATTAGATCGCCCAGATTTTTCGGGCGCAATCGGGCGAGGGCTTGACAAAGAACAAGCTGCGGCCCGACAGTTCTTACATTATAGAAATATTATCGAGGCGAGATACCAATGCCGAGGATTTTGACCTTTGGCGGCAAGATGGTGGACTGAAACGTTACCGTTGCCGACTTGATCGATGGCAAGGGCAAGCAGCAGTTCACTGAAACGACTGTCTACAACGCTGAAGAAGCGGCCGCAGGCGCTCAAGCCGGCATTGATGTATTGAGAGCCTGGGACCCAGTAGTCAGCGAGGTGGTGTCAGCCGCGCCGACAACGTTCATCACTGCCGGCATCGCGTTCGATGCCTATGAAACCCCGGATCAGATTTTGGCGGCAGCCATTCGCGCCGTCAGCGCCGGCGCCGACGCCGTCTATACGCCGCGTGGGTTGGGCGTCGTGGAAATGCTGGCGCACGAAGGCATTCCGGTGCAGGGACACGTTGGATTGGTGCCGAGAAAATCGACATGGGTCGGCGGGCTGCGCGCCATCGGCAAGACCTGCGAGGAAGCGCTGCGTTTGCTCCAGGATTTCAAAGATCTGGAGAACGCTGGCGCCTATGCTGCCGAGGTGGAACTCGTGCCGCCAGAAACCCTTGAACTAATCAATTCCAAGACCTCGATTGTGACCTATTCCATCGGCTGTGGAGGCGCCGGCGACGTGATCTTCCTGTTCATGGAGGATATTTGCGGCGACATCGAGAACCCGCCGCGCCACGCCAAATCCTATGGCGACCTCAGAGGATTGCGGCAAAAGATATGGGAAGAACGATTGATGGCCCTGAAAGCCTTCAAGAGTGATGTGGATGCTGGCATGTTTCCAGGACCTGGCAAATCGGCCACCATGCCGGAAGATGAAAAACGGGCATTCCAAGAGGCGTTGGAACACTTTTGACAGTCTGAGTTGACTTACCCAGCGAGCAACGAAATCTCCATTGCATTTCTCCAACCTGATTTCTCTTCGACCATAATAGGAAATCTATGCTTCCAACGCGGCGGTGACGGAACAACAATTTGGTTCCCGTGGGCTGCTATACGCGCATTTCCGTTCTTGCCCCGGCATCAAGCATTGCGCCAGCAAGCACGAGCGGTGTTGCGATAATTGGGCTATCACGCATGGGGCTGCCTTTGACAAATAGTTTTCTTGGCACCCTGACGAGCAGTTCGGGCGCGCCATGGATGATGACGATGCTATCTATTGTTTCCATGCCCCAATCCTGCATCCATAACCCGGTCATGAAATCGATGGTCATGCCGGCCTTCAGCACACTGCGGTCGCCCCGTCTCAGGCTCATGGTCCTTTCACCCCAATCAGGGGATAGCTAATGCCGATGGGGTAGCTGGCACGGTTGTCTTTGTTGATGCCATATTTCTCCAGCACTTTGAAAAATGCATTGGCTATATCTTCACAGCGCAACCAGGAATGCAAACCAGGCGCGGATATTCACATCTGGCATGGTTCGTATACTTTTTTGTCTGATCTGAGTTATCTCCACGTATTTGGTGAATGCTCTATGCGCCAGGCATTAGTTTGCGGATCTGTTCGAGCTGAGCCGGATCGTCGAAGGGGCTGAACAACAATACGTCGTCGACGCCGCTGTCCGCGATGCGTGCCAGGCGGTCCCGCGCCTCGCCTGAATCGCAAACCAAATTGATCTTGGCCTTCGCGACCAATGGATGGGGCACGGCATCCGGGCGTAGATCCGTGAAGACATTGGCCAGGATAATTCGGCCATCGCCGGCGGCGTGAAATTTTCTGACGCCTATCGCCACTTCGTCAATGGTGCTGTAAATGCCGGAGCCCATCCAGCCCTGACAATGTTTGGCGGCGAATTTGATCCAGCGCGGGCTGGCCCAGGCGCCCAGGAATAAGGGCGGGCCCTGCTCGTGACCTAGCCAGGGTATTACGGTCGGACCAAAAACGGCATCGCCGCGCCAGGCCCGCCGCATTAACTCCAGATTTCTCGGCAAGACCTTAAAACGGCTTCCGTAATCGGCCTGAACGGCGAGAAAATCAGCTTCGGTCGAGCCGGCCCCGATACCAAGGCGCAAGCGCCCCTCGCTTAATACATCCAGCGACATCACCCGGTGCGCCAGCTCTACCGGATGCCGCAGCGGTTTCTGTAGCACACAGGTGCCAAGCTCGATCGTGCTGGTAACCGGCGCCACGGCGCCGAGCAGCGCCAATGGGTCCAGGCTGACCATGGTCCGGCCAATGGAGTCCGTGATCCAGAGGCCGGCGAAGCCCAACTCTTCCGTCAGGCGGCCAATCTCTTGTAGACGCGCCGCCACTGAAATATCACCTCCCAGCGGCTGTGGCGCCGCGACTATACCAACCCGCATGCCATTTCCCATTCAAGCAATTAGCAATCAATTCTGCCTTGACCAGCCTACCATGAACCGACGCGGTTCGCTGTTTCTTGAGTTTTATCATGACCAGCCCCTAGCCTGTTATCGCAATGGTTTTCGAGGCAGGCTGGGGTGTAATCTAGCCCATCAAACAATTCCACGGGGGAGAGGCCCATGACCTACACCGTAATCGCCCGCTGTGCCCGTACTGGCCAGATGGGCATCGGCATCGCCACTTATTCCTTGGCCGTGGGAGGCTATTGCCCGGCAGTTCGTGGTGGACTGGGGGCAGTCTCGACCCAGGCCTTTGTTAATTTGAAGCTGGGGAGCATGGCCTTGCGTCTGTTGGAGCAGGGCTTCGCGCCAGCAAAGGTGATGGCGGAATTGGCGGACGATGACGTGCAAATCGAATATCGTCAGGTCGGCATTGTCGACGCCATGGGCGGTGTGGCGGTGCATACGGGCGCCAACACTCGGCCTTGGTCGGGGCATGTCACGGGGGAGGGCTATATCGCCATGGGAAATGTGCTGGCCGGCGAAAGTGTTGTCGGCGCAATGGCGGCGGCATTCGAGGATAAAGGGGGCGAGGATCTGGACGAGTGTCTGTTGCGTGTTCTGGAGGCGGGCCGGGATGCAGGCGGACAGCAGGCCGCCGATGGCACACACCTAAACGAACGCTCGGCTGCGGTGATTGTCCACGGGCATCGTGATTATGGTCATATTGATCTGCGGGTGGACGCGCACGAACGGGCGGTGGATGAGTTGCGCCGCGTGCATGGCGTCTACAAACCCTTTGTCCCCTACTACCAACTGCGCCATGACAATCCGGCGGAAACCCCGGCCCAAGATGTTTGGGCCCGCGAAAATTTATAACCAAAAAAACGACCTGATCAGCCGTTCAAACCGCGGCTGCTTTAGGCAAATCAAGGCAGCGATACCTGCCGCGCGGCAAAATTATAAAATATTAGTATGCGGAATGGAGAGGCGGACATGTCACATGTCCCTCACGAGTTGGCGGAAGAATTCCCGGCTGATACGGATAGGATTTACACCCTAAACCAAAGCGACAGTCATTTCTCCAAACTGACCGAGCAATACCGCACGGTGAACCGGGATATTCACCGGATCGAAACCAATACCACACCGGCTGACGCGGGCTATGAAAAATAGCTACGCCGGTAACGGCTGGCCTTGAAGGATCAAATCGCCGTCTACCTGGCGAAACTCTGACCAATCCCTGATGTCGCTACGAAGCCGTGATGAAGCCATGGAATTCATAGATATCGTGGCTTTGAATGTCCTTGAAACCGGCTCCGGTTAGATGCGCTCTGATCGTCGCTTCGGGCACGCGCCGGCCCTTGGCGGGGCTTTTGCCGTTTTCCTCGTCCTTCCAATCGATCACGGCGACGGTGCCGCCTGGCGCCAATAGGCGGCGGCATTCGGCCATCAAAGGCTTTGGTGCATCCAGTTCATGGTGCAACTGCGCCATGGTGATGAGGTCGGCGCAACGGTCGGGCAAATCGATGGCGCTGGGCCGCATCAACAATGCCTGCAGATTGTCCAATCCCTGGTCCGCCGCGTCCCGGGCCAGCAGACCGACCATGCCTTCGAGAATATCGCAGCCAAAGGCTTTGGCCTCTGGATAGGCCTTGGCGAAGGGCAGAGTGAGAAAGCCCACGCCGGCGCCAATATCAACCAGGGTGCAATCAGGGCCGGGCTGCAATACCTGCCAGATCCTGGCCGGATCGAAATAGGCCAGCCGGTCCGGGCTGCGCAAACGGCCGATCCGCTCCGGATCCATGCCCAATAAATCCGCCATGATTTTTGTCCTCCACTGATTTCCCAAAGCTCAGCTTAGCACGGTTGGGATTTCTAGTGTTGCCATGACCCTAGCTTCGGCACGAGAATAGCCATCTGCATTCGAGGAGAGAACCGCATGTCCAATTTTGATCTGTTGATCCGTAACGGCATCGTTGCCACCGCCGCCGACACCTTCCAGGCCGATGTCGCCATCAGGGACGGCCGCGTCGTCGCCCTGGGTCATGATTTGGGTTCGGCGGATCAGGGGATTGATGCCGCCGGCAAGCTGGTGTTGCCTGGCGGTATCGAGGGGCATTGCCATATTGAGCAGATTTCATCATCGCGGGTGATGACGGCGGATGATTTTTATTCCGGCACCGTGTCCGCCGTGTTTGGCGGCACCACGACGGTGATTCCATTCGCGGCGCAGCAAAAAGGCGACAGCCTGCGCCAGACGGTGGAGGACTATCATGCCTGTGCCGGAGCGAAGGCGGTAATCGATTACGGCTTTCACCTGATCATTTCGGATCCGTCCGAGCAGGTTATCGGCCAGGAGCTGCCGGCCCTGATTAAGGACGGCTATACATCCTTCAAGGTCTATATGACCTACGACGATCTGCGCCTGGATGACTATCAAATGCTGGAGGTGCTGTCCGCCGCCCGCCGTGATGGCGCCATGGTCATGGTGCATGCGGAAAACCACGACATGATCCGCTGGCTTAGCGAGAAGCTTTTGGATGCCGGCCATTGGCTGCCGCAATATCATGCCATCAGCCATTCCCGTGCTGGCGAGGGCGAGGCGGCGCACCGGGCCATTGCCCTGTCGCGGCTGATGGATCAACCGATCCTCGTGGTGCATGTCTCGTCCGAGGAGGCGATGGATGAAATCCGGCTGGCCCAGGACAAGGGCCTTAAAATCTTTGCCGAGACCTGTCCGCAATATCTGTTCCTGAAAGCGGAGGATTTGAAACGCGAGGGCATGGACGGGGCGATGTTCTGTTGCAGCCCACCGCCGCGCGACGCCAATGATCAGGAGGCCATGTGGCGCGGCCTGGCCAATGGCACCTTCACGGTGTTCTCCTCCGACCACGCACCCTACCGCTATGATGACAGCGGCAAGTTGGCGGCGGGACCGCAGCCCACTTTCAAGCAGATTGCCAACGGCGTGCCGGGCATTGAATTGCGCCTGCCGCTGTTGTTTTCCGAAGGCGTGGGCAAGGGCCGTATCGACCTGAACCGTTTCGTGGCCCTGACCGCGACCAATGTCGCTAAGCTGTATGGCGTCTACCCGCAAAAAGGTACAATCGCCGTGGGTTCGGATGCGGACATCGCTATTTGGGATCCGGATCTGGAGCAAACGGTCGAACATGCCATGCTGCACGATAACGTCGGCTATACGCCCTACACTGGGATCAAGTTGAAAGGCTGGCCGACAACGGTATTGAGCCGGGGACGCATCGTCGTCATAGACAACGAATTGCGTGCCGAACGGGGTAGCGGGCAGTTCCTGGCCCGCGCCGTATCCGAGGCCTCTACGCCCCTGAACCGGCTGGAGCCCGAAATGGACCCGGCCCGCAACTTCGGTGCGGAGCTAATCGGCCGATGAGCCAAGATCCAATTTGGGTCAATGGACGCAGCTATGCATGGCCCGACAGGCCGGTGGTGGTGCTGTGCATTGACGGCTCGCAACCGGGCTATATCGAAGCGGCGGTCGAGGCCGGCGTGGCGCCGTTCTTCGCCAAAATACTACAGACGGGCACCAACCGTTTGGCCGATTGCGTGGTGCCGTCGTTCACCAACCCCAATAACCTGTCCATCGTCACCGGCGCGCCACCCGCCGTGCACGGCATTTGCGGCAATTACTTCCTGGACCCCGAAACGGGGGGCGAGGTGATGATGAACGAGCCGCGCTTTCTGCGCGCGCCCACATTATTTCAGGTCTTTCAAGCCGCTGGTGCCGCCATCGTCACCATCACGGCCAAGGATAAGCTGCGCGGGCTGTTGGGCCATGGCTTGGAGATGGGTGAAAAGGGCATTTGCTTTTCCTCCGAACTGGCGGATCAAGCCAATCTGGTCGAACATGGTATCGGTGGTGTGCTGGACATGGTCGGGCTGGAAGTGCCGGATGTTTACAGCGCCGAATTGAGCGGCTTTGTCCTGGCCGCGGGCGTGAAGATCATGGCGGCCCGGCGGCCTGAGCTGATGTATCTCTCCACCACCGACTATATTCAGCACAAACACGCGCCGGGCACGCCGGTGGCCAATGATTTCTATGCTCTGCTGGACGGCTATCTGGGGCAACTGGACGCCATGGGCTGCACCATCGTGGCCACCGCCGATCATGGCATGAACGCAAAACATGATGAAACCGGACTACCGCGAGTGATCTATCTGCAAAGCCTGCTGGATGACTGGCTGGGCGAGGCGGCGGCGCGGGTGATTCTGCCGATCACCGATCCATATGTGGTGCATCACGGCGCCCTGGGCTCGTACGCCACCGCTTATCTGCCCGATGGTGCTGATGGCGCCGGCATTGCGGAACGTCTGCGCGCCATCCCCGGCATGGAACTGGTTTTGGACAACGCAGGCGCGGCGGAACGTTTCGAGCTGCCCCCCGATCGGCTGGGCGATCTGGTGCTGGTTTCGGCCCCGGATCATGTCTTGGGCGCGGCGGCGGAGCGGCATGACCTAAGCGGTCTGGAAGAGCCGCTACGCTCCCACGGCGGTATCTCGGAGCAGCGGGTGCCGTTGTTGATGAACCGACCCACAGACCTGGCGGAAGGTCACACCCTGCGCAATTTCGACGCCTTCGATCTGGCCCTCAACCACGCGGTTTAAAGAATTCGTGGCGATGATGAAATATCAGAGCGACGTTGTCCTAATTGGGGGTGGCATTGCCGGCATCGTCACCGCCCTTGAATGCCTTGAAGGCGGCAGGTCCGTCACCATCATTGATCGGGACGTGGCTGAGAATTTCGGCGGTCTGGCTAAGGAATCCTTTGGCGGTATGTTCTTTGTCGATAGCCCGTTGCAGCGCAAGGCCAAGATCGTGGACAGTCCCGCGCAGGCCTTCAGGGATTGGTGCAGCTTTGGCGAGTTGTCTCCCACGGACGGCCTGGCCTATCAATGGGCGCGACGCTATGTGGAGCGCACCACGGCGGAGGTGCATGATTACCTCACCCCCATGGGCATCGGCTTTCTGCCCGTGCTGAACTGGGTGGAACGCGGCCTGGACCACAAGGGCAATTCAGTGCCGCGTTTTCACATGGTCTGGGGCACGGGGCATGAACTGGCGGGGATCTTGGCGGTACGCCTGCAAAATCATGCGCGGGCAAACCAGTTAACATTGGTTTTTGGCCAGCGCGTCGAAGCGTTGATCCGTACCGATGGCCGCGTCACGGGTTGTCACGGCGTTGACGAGGCCTCTGGCGCTGCTTTCGAGGCGACCGCCGAGGCGGTCGTCATCGCGGCGGGGGGCAGCAATGGCAATGATGGCTTCATCCGTGAACATTGGCACGAAGATTGGGGCGCCAGCGCGCCGGAGACCGTCCTTAACGGTTCCCACAAATTTGCCGACGCCACGCTGCACCATGCGGCGGCGGCGGTGGGGGGCAATCTGGTGAACCTGAACCGCAGTTGGAACTATGCCGCCGGCATACCCCATCCGCACCCGCGCAAGCCGCGTCATGGTTTGTCCCTGGTGCCATGCAAGACGGCGTTATGGATGGACGCGGCGGGACGGCGGATTGGGCCTCGCCCGTTGATCGCCGGCTTCGATACCCGCGAAGTGATCAAGCAGATCTGCCAGAATGCCGAAGCCAGGGGCCTGCCGAAATACTCCTGGCAGATCATGAACCGAAAGATCATGTTGAAGGAATTCGCCGTCTCGGGCGCTGAATTCAACCACGCTATCCGCGAAAAGAGCAAGCTGGGCCTGCTGCGCCAATTGCTGTTCGGCAGCGGGCCCCTGGTTGATGAGACGATCAAGGGTTCGGGTGACATTGTCACTGCCATGAGCATTCTGGAGCTGGCCGCGAAAATGGATGCCCTTGACCCGAATGTGGAAATCGATGGCGCCGGCATGGCGGCTGACATCGCAGCCTTTGATGCCGAGATGGTGAAAGGTAGTGATAATTCCACTGACGAGCAGATCCAACGTATTGCCGAGCTGCGGCAATGGAAGGCCGACAAACTGCGGACTTGCAAGTTTCAAAAGATTGACGAGGCTAAAGCGGGACCGCTAGTGGCGATCCGCAGCTTCATCATCAGCCGCAAGGCCCTGGGCGGTATCGAGACCGACCTGGATTGCCGTGTCGTCGATGCCAACGGTATGGCGCTGGACGGTCTTTATGCGGTGGGGGAGGCAGCCGGTTTCGGCGGTGGCGGCATGCATGGGCTGCGCGCCTTGGAAGGGACATTCCTGGGCGGCTGTGTCTTTTCCGCCCGCATGGCGGCTCGTGCCATCATCCATGGCGCCTCCCGTGCCGGAGCGAGCCCGTGAGGAAAACCGGCGCAGAGTTGGCTGTTCACGCCCTGGAACAGCTGGGTGTGCGATTTACCTTTGGCATTCCGGGCGTCCACAACACGGAAATCTATGACGAGTTGAACGCCTCGAAATCCATCACGCCGGTGCTGGTCACGCACGAGGGCGGCGGCGCTTTCATGGCGGATGCAGTTAGCCGTACCTCCGCCTCGATCGGTACCATGGTGATCGTACCGGCGGCGGGTGCAACCCATGCGGCTTCCGGTATTGGCGAGGCCTTTCTGGATGGTATTCCCATGCTGGTTATCTGCGGCGGCATCGACCGGGCCTCCGACAAAAGCTTCCAATTGCACGAGATGGATCAACGTGCCTTCATCGCCGCGCTAACCAAGCGAACCTTTCTGGTGGCGAGCCACGAAGCCGTCATTCCCACTTTGTACGAGGCCTTTGATGTTGCCCAAGGTGGGGAACCCGGCCCGGTGTTTGTGGAAATTCCGGTCAACATCCAACGCTTCAAGAGCGATATTGATGCCATGCCGGCCTACCGCGCCCCGGCAGCACGCACGGCGCCCGACGCGGATGCCATTGGGCGGGCGGTGGAATTGCTGCGCCAGGCCAAACGCCCTGGGCTTTTCGTTGGTTGGGGCGCCAAGGGTGCGGCGGCGGAACTGGTGCAACTGGCTGAATTGATGGAGGCACCTGTTGCAACCACGTTGCAAGGCCTGGGCGTCTTTCCCGGCGACCATCCCTTGCACACCGGGCTGGCCTTTGGCGCCTCGGCGGTGCCGGCGGGACAGAATGCCTTTGCGGACTGTGATCTGATGCTGGCGATCGGCACTAAATTCAGTGAGCTGGGCACCGGCTTTTTCTTTTCGGCGGAGGTGCCGAAGGATCTTATTCATGTCGATATCAACCCGGACAGCTTCAACCAGAACTATTCGGCCCGTGAGGCCATAGCGGGAGATGCCGAAATGGTTGCGACGGCGTTGCTAAGGAGCCTGGGCAATGACGGCGGGGCCGGCATCCGGGCCCGCGGCGGCGCGGAATTGAGAGCCGGGATCGCCACCGACAAGGCAGCCTATCGGGCGGAATGGCGCCGCCATGACAGCAAGGGCCGGGTCAATCCGGAAAGTTTTTTCACTAATCTTCGGGCCGCCATGCCTGATCAAAGTATTTTCGTCGTGGACGACGGCAACCATACCTTTTTGACGGCGGAACTTTTGCCCATCCACAACACCAACGGCTTCATCGGGCCGACGGATTTCAATTGCATGGGTTATGCGGTGCCGGGCGCGATAGGGGCAAAATTCGCCAATCCCGACACGCCTGTCGCGGCCATCGTCGGGGATGGCTGTTTCACCATGACCTGCATGGAAATCCTGACAGCATCCCGCAATAACCTTGGCGTGGTGTTTTATGTCTTTAATGACGGCGCTTTGTCGCAAATCGCGCAAGCGCAACAACTGGTCTACAACCGCACGCCGTGCACTGGTTTGGAAGGCTTGAACCTGGCCGGCGTTGCCCTGGCGACAGGGGCGCATTATTTGCCGCTTGCGGGTGGCGATGACGGTGGCGAAGTGATGGCGGAAGCGAACCGCTTGGCGGCGGCGAGCGCCCAGCCTGTTATCGTGGACGTTGCCATCGATTACAGCCGCAAGAGCGCCTACACCAAGGGTGCCGTCAGGGCCAACGCGAAGCGCCTGCCCATGCGGGAAACATTGCGCTTTATCGGCAGGATCGCCGCGCGAAAGATTACGGGTTAGCAAATATGGGGAATCGCGTTGCGCCCGCGGCCTTGACTCAAATCAACGATGTTTACACCGCGTTGCAGCATAATCGCCGCCGTTTGGCCCTCCGCCCAACTGGGTGGCGGGCCATTCAGTTTATTTCGAAGCAAGAAACCATGGGACCAGGAATTACGGGGACGGCAATATGAATAAACCGGAAGCGGTGCAGCTTAGCGATCGGACAGAGAACCAACCGCATCCGATGACGGGCAACGAGGCGATCGCCCGTGGCGCGTGGGAGGCTGGGGTAAAAGTCGCCTCCGCCTATCCCGGTACACCCAGCACAGAGATCCTGGAAAGCCTGTCCGAGTATGACGCCGATGATGTCAACGCGGAGTGGTCGACCAACGAAAAGGTCGCCGTGGACGTGGCCATCGGTGCCTCGTTCCAAGGTGTCCGCGCCCTGGCTGCCATGAAGCACGTGGGCCTGAATGTCGCCGCCGATCCGGTGATGTCGCAAACTTATGTTGGCGTTAACGGCGGCCTGGTCCTTGCCGTTTGTGACGACCCCGGTATCCATAGTTCGCAAAACGAACAGGACACGCGGTTGTTCTGCCGCCTGGCCAATATCCCGGTGTTGGAACCTTCCGATGCCCAGGAAGCGTTGGATTTCACCCGTCTGGCCTATGATATTTCCGAGGAATTTGACACCCCCGTCATTCTGCGCGCCACCACCCGGCTGTCGCATACCAGAAGCCCGGTTTTCACCGGCCCCAGGGAGACACCGGAAGACAAGCCCTTCATTGATGATCCCGGCAAGAACGTGGTGTTGCCCGCCGTCGCCCGTGTCCGCCACCCATTCGTGGTTGAGCGCGAGGCGCGTTTGCAGGCCTATTTCGAGGCCTCGCCCCTGACCCGCTGGGAAAAGGGCGAGACCACGTTTGGCATCATCACCAACGGCACCTCTTACCCCTACGTCAAGGAAGTGGTGCCGAACGCTTCCATCCTGAAGCTCGCATCCTCCTATCCTCTGGCCAAGAAAAACGTGCGGGAATTTTGCGACAGCGTCGATCGGGTGCTGGTGGTCGAGGAGTTGGAGCCGTTCATCGAAACCGAGGTGCTGGCCATGGGCATCAACGTCAAGGGCAAGGAATTCTTTTCACGTTGCGGCGAATTTTCACCCGAGGTGGTCCGTGCCGGGCTGGCCAAGGCGGGCCTGGTCGAGGCGGCGGCGGAAAATCATGACTGGAATATCAAACCGATCATGCGGCCACCCGTGTTGTGCGCTGGTTGTCCCCACACCGGCGGTTATATGTCGCTGCGCGCCCTGGATGCCCGGGTAACCGGCGATATCGGCTGCTATACTCTGGCTGCGGTCGAGCCCTTGCGTGCCATTGATACAAATGTCTGCATGGGCGCCTCCATCGGTAATGCGGTAGGCATGGCCAAGGCGAGCACGGAGACCAAGCCCATTGTCGCCACCATCGGCGATTCCACGTTTCTGCATTCCGGTATTCCACCCTTGATCGACGCGGTCTATTCCAACGTCGATATCACGGTGCTGATCCTGGACAACAAAATCACCGCCATGACCGGTGGCCAGGATCATCCCGGCACCGGCAAGAACCTGCGCGGCGACGATGCCCATCAGGTGGATTTTGAGGAAATCTGCCGCGCCGTCGGTGTTACCTGGGTGCGCAAGGTTGATAGCTATGACCTTGGAACTCTGTATCAGACCATGCGCGAAGCGGCGGCCTACAAGGGCGTTTCGGTGGTGATCTCGGACCGGCCCTGCGTGTTGGACCCAGTCAAGATCAAGGGGCCCGCCCTGCGGGTCGAGGCAAAAGACTGTGTCGCCTGCCAGGCTTGTATGAACCTGGGCTGTCCGGCCATCACCTGGTCGGATGAAATGCACGACGGCCACCACAAGGTCAAGATCGATGAGGTCGCCTGTATAGGCTGCACCCTGTGCGCACAGGTCTGTCCCTCGGATTGTATGCAGCCGGCGACCCAATGAGTGTTGAAACCGCGAACACCGAACCTTCCGCCGCTGCCGTGGCGGAGGGACGTACCCGCAATGTCCTGATCGTCGGCGTTGGCGGCCAGGGCGTGATCATGATTTCCAAGGTCCTAGCATTGCTGTGTCAGACCCAGGGGCTGCAGGTCAAACAGTCCGAGGTCCATGGCATGGCCAAGCGCGGCGGCGTGGTCTTCAGCCATGTGCGCTATGGCGAAGAAGTCTGGTCGCCGACCATCCCCATGGGCGAGGCGGATGTGCTGATCGCCATGGAATGGGCCGAAGGCGTGCGCTGGCTGCCCTTCCTGCGCCCCGACACCGGCGTCTTCATCGCCGACACGCAACAGGTGATCCCGCCCTTTGCCTGCCGCAACCGGGAATTCCATGCTAATCCCACCTATGCCACGGAAACTCCGGCGGAGATCATCGATATGGTTTCCGACGGCTTCGCCCTGAATGCTGGGCGCATGGCCGAAGGACTCGGCAATGCGCGGGCGGCGAATACGATTTTGCTGGGCACCTTGTCGGCGGCCATGGATTTTCCCCTGGATGAATGGCTGTCGGTTCTGAACCAGTTCGTGCCCAAGGGAACGGAAGAGATCAACCGTCAGGCCTTCCTTTTGGGCCGGGAATGGATTGAGAAGATCCGTGAGGATCCCAAGGAAACCGCCCCCGCGCCGGTGTTGAAGCAACCGCTCGACCAGCTCGACATCAATGTGCGGTTGGAGATCACGCGGGAATGGTGCAAAAGCTGTGACATCTGCGTCAAGCTGTGCCCGGAACGCTGTTTGGATCTGGATGAACAGCAGATCGTTCGCCTGAAGGACCCTGCCGCCTGCACCGGCTGCCGCATTTGCGAATGGCTATGTCCGGACTTCGCCATCGCGGTGCATCACGAAAATATTGAAAATACAGAAGTGACCGCCTAAATGACCGCCACACTACAAAATTTGCATGGCAACCATGCCTGCGCCATGGGCGCCATCGCGGCGGGCTGCCGGTTTTTCGCTGGCTATCCCATCACGCCGTCATCGGAAATCGCCGAACGCATGTCACGCGAGCTGCCCCTGGTGGGCGGCACCTTCGTTCAAATGGAGGATGAAATCGCCTCCATCGCCGCAGTCCTAGGCGCCTCGTCTGGTGGTATCAAGTCCATGACCGCGACCTCTGGACCGGGGTTTTCACTGAAGCAGGAGAATATCGGCCTAGCGGCGGCGGCCGAAATTCCCTGTGTCATCGCCAATGTGATGCGCGGCGGGCCATCCACGGGCACGCCAACGCGACCCTCCCAGGGCGACGTCATGCAGGCCCGTTGGGGCAGCCATGGCGACCGTCCTGTCATCGCGCTGACGCCGGCTTCGGTCAAGGAGGTCTATGACCAGACGATCCGTGCCTTCAACCTGTCTGAACGCTACCGTACGCCGGTGGTGCTGTTGTTCGATCAGGTCATCTCGCACCTGCTGGAGCCCATCCAGCTGGCTGATAGCGCTAGTCTGGAGCTGGTCGATCGGCAGTGGGCCACGGGGCCCAGCGCCGGTTTCACGCCCTATGCCAGTACCGAGAATGGGGTGCCGCCCATGCCCCGCCCCGGCGATGGCTATCGCACCCACACGACCGGCCTGACCCATGGCGAAGACGGCTTCCCCTCTCAGGACCCCACGATTGTCACCCAGGCGACGCAACGCCTGTTGGACAAGATTGAGCACCATCGTGGCGATATCGAGGCCTATGAATGCCACGATACGGACGATGCGGAGGTTCTGGTGGTGGCCTATGGTATCTCGGCCCGCGCGGCCCGCGCGGCGGTGCGCGAGGCGCGTGTCCAGGGCATCGCCGCCGGTTTGTTCCGGCCCATTACCGTTTGGCCGTTCCCCGAGGACGCCCTGAAGGCCGCCGCCGCCAAGGCCAAGGCGATCCTGGTGCCGGAGATGAATGCCGGCCAGCTGCGCCTGGAAATCGAGCGTCTTTGCGGCCATGACATCAAGGTCGAGGGACTAAACCGGATTGATGGCCAGGCCATCGACCCCGCACAGATCGTCCACCAGATTAGCCAACAGAATAGGGAGTTGGCCGGAAAATGAATAAAATGAGCTCCGGAAGCTTCGAAATCCGCGATTATCTGCGCCTTGATCTGATGCCCCATTTCATGTGCCCCGGCTGCGGCCATGGCATAGCGTTGCGTGCTCTGCTGTGGGCCGTGCACGAACTTGGTATCGAAAAGGACAATCTGGCTATAGTCTCGGGCATCGGCTGTTCGGGCCGGGTCGGAGCCTATATCGACGCCAACACCTATCATGTCACCCATGGACGGCCATTGGCCTTCGCCACCGGTCTGAAACTGGCCCGTCCGGACTTGAAGGTCATCGTTATCACCGGCGACGGCGACTGTCTGGCCATCGGTGGCAATCATCTGATCCATGCCTGCCGGCGCAATTTGGACATCACCTGTTTGATGCTGAACAATGAAGTCTATGGCATGACCGGCGGCCAGGTCTCGCCCACCACCGCCGAGACCAGGCTGACCACGACGACGCCGTCGGGCAACAGCGAGCCAGCCTTTGATGCATGCAAACTGGCGGAAGCCGCCGGTGCCGGCATGGTCGGACGTGAGGTCACCATGCAAACCCCCGCTTTGCGGAATTTGATCAAGGCCGGCCTAGAATTCGATGGCTTTTCGTTTCTCGAAGTAATGTCCGATTGTACAGAGATCTATGGCCGCAAGAATGATCTGGGAGAATCCGCCGAGATGATCATGGCGCAGAAAAGCGATATGCGCCCCGAGGCCTATACCACGATCACGGATCAACCATTCCGTCCGAACCGCCTTGTTACAGGCGTTCTGGCGCAAAACGACCGTCCTGAATATGGCGCCACGTACCGACGTCAGGCCGCGGCCCTGCGTGGTGAAACATCATGAGCTACATGGAAATACGATTCGGTGGTAGCGGTGGCCAGGGTCTAATCCTAAGTGGCCGGTTGCTGTTCCAGGCATTTGTCGATGATGGCAAGCATGCAGCGCAATCGCAAAGTTACGAGCCGACCTCCCGGGGTGGTTTCTGTAATGCGGACCTGGTGGTCAGCGACGGTGATGTCGACTATCCACTAGTCTCGTCCATTGATTATCTGGTTCTGCTTGATCAGATCGGTGTCGCGCCCTCCGCCGCCATGATCAAACCCGGTGCCCTGGTTCTGATCGACAGCCGCCTGGTACCTACGCCCCCCGATGGCGATTTTACCTTGCATCAGGCCCCCTTCACCGACGAGGCCATCGCGCTGGGTAATCATCGGGCGGCCAACGTGGTTGCCCTGGGCGCTCTGGTCGCCCTGTCCGGCATCTGTGACCCCGACACGGTCTTGGCGGCGGTGTGCGCCGGTACTCCAAAAGCTTTTCTGGACCTTAACCTTGATGCCTTGCAAAGAGGTTTCGAGATCGCGGATGCGATGGACCTAGCCGACACCGGCGCCAAGGTGGTCCAACTGTAGCTGGCAACAAGGCCCCTAGTCTGACAATATTAGGGTCCCCTTCGTGGATACGTTTCGAACCATGTGCCTTGCACCGGAGCCAGAATTCAGGCGCTTGCTGGAGGATGTTCGCGATCTTCACACGGCTGCATAATAGCCGCCTGACCATCCGTTTGTATTCCTTGCTTAGCAGGCGTTTCGGCGCGGTAAAGGGTGTTCGGGCACCCTATTCGTCATTGGCCTCGCGGGCGCGCCTTTGTTTGTTCATGGACCGGTTCCTATGGTAGATTCTCGACTGGCACGAACGGCTCCGTCAGTCCAAACCCCACAGGGCCAAAGATCGCCAATGCGGCCTCCGTGCGCATGATGGAGGGTGCGGAAACAGCCATCACCGTGACCCGTTGGCCATAGCGCAGACGCTCGGTCGTGATCGGCTGGGCCATTTCACTGTCCAGGATACAGATTAGGTCGGGCACGATAGTGCGCAGCTTGCCGTCCTGGCGGGCGACCAGAAATTCGTTCTGGAACTCAACCTCCAACGATGCGTCTTGTTGATCCGTGATCACGACCTTGCCGATGGCCCAGCCGTCCCGGGTCTCCCGGATCAAATCCGTGACCTTGCCGTTGAACAAGATCTTGGCGTGGCCGTAGTGGGTGCCGGACAGCATGTCGATCAAGGCCGCGAATGGATCGCGGTTTTCGGCCCGTGACTGCCGCAAATTGGCACCGATGGACTGGCACAGGGACGTGGTGCCGGGGATGGCGACGCGCTTGGCGGTCTTGCCGTCCATGGGGAAGGAGGCCTTGGCCGAGCGCGCGCCCATGCGGATGACTATGCCGCGGCCAAGATATTCGGCGCGCTTGTCGTCGCTGATATCAAGAATGGTGGTATCGCCATGTTCCGATGCCAGGGCGAAGGGAGAACTGGATGCGCCATAGACCGAGAAAGTCACCATTTGCATTTCGGGGAATGCCCGCCCCATGCCGTCCGCATCCACCATGGGCTTGCCCAGCATGGCGGCATTGTAGATCGGCATCATGGAGTTCGAGCCGCCGGCCTCGAACGCCATCAGAAGATCTGCCTGGTGGCCCAAATGTGCCTCCAGCGCCAGCACTGCGGCGGGGGGTTGATCCGCGCCCATAATCTTTTCGATCGCCACCGTGGGCGCGCCCATATTGCCGCAGGCAAAAACCAGGACATCGTCATCAATCTCGTCCAGGGACAGCATGGTGACGGGGCCGTTTTCCGCGATCGCGCGCCGTGTCATCAGGGAGGCGATGTAGGGATCGCCACCGCCGCCTGTGCCAAGAAAGGTCGCACCCAGGGCGATATCATCAAGATCTTCAAGGCCGATCTTGATCATGCCCCAATCTCCAAGCCGGTGCCCTGCAGGTCACCAACAACCTTGACCCGCAGCCGGGTAGCATTGCCGGGTAGATAGCTGAGCGGAATTTCGTCCATTTCGACAATCCGGATGCTGGCGGCCTCGGCGCCCGCCTCCACGGCTTGGGTCTTGGCCTCGTCCTTGGCCGCGGCCACGGCTTCCTTTCGGCTAACGCCATCAAGGGAGAATATGCGGTCGCACTCACCGCCGACCATGGCGATGGAGGCGCCGATGGCGTTGGCGACCTGACCATGGCCGGGCCGTACGATCTTGCCGCCGCTGATGCTGTTGCCGCTCAGCACAGGCGCCCCGCCGCCAACCAGGATGACCGGCAGGGTGGTGGCACTGGGGCGCACCCGCTCCAGTGCTGCTTCGATCATTTCGGCGGCACGGGCAAGGGTAGCCTGGACGCTATCCAGTCGCGCGACATTGGCCGGATCACCCAGATCCATTTGACCGGCGCTGACGGCGATATCGCTCATGGTAAGGCTATCGCCACCAAATACCAGGGCCCGTTGTTCCAGCTCAAAGCCCACGGAATCGGGGCCGATGTGCTTGCCGCCATCGCGCACCAGACTACCTCCGCCCAGGCCCAGGGTAAGCAGATCGGGCATGCGAAAGTTTGTTCGGACGCCGCCGACTTCCACGGTCATGGCCGCTTCGCGCGGGAAGCCGTCCAGCAACAGGCCGATATCCGTTGTGGTGCCGCCGATATCCGCCACCAGGGCATCGTTCAGGCCCGATAGCACCGCCGCGCCGCGCATGGAATTGGTAGGGCCGGAGGCGAAGGTCAGGACGGGGTAGCGCACGGCATGGGCCGCCGTCATCAGGGTGCCGTCGTTCTGGCTAATGTATAGAGGCGCCGTCAGGCCAAGGTCGTCAATGGCCTGGGTGAAAGCGTCCAGCACACGCGCCGCCAGGCTGGATAAGGCGGCGTTCAGAATGGCCGCATTCTCCCGCTCCAACAGGCCGATACGGCCAATGCGGTGCGACAAGGTAATGGCGGCATTGGGCAGTTCCTGACGTGCGATAGCCTCCGCCCGATGCTCCATATTCGCATCCAAGGGCGAAAACACTGAGGTAATGGCGACCGCATCGAAGCCCAGTTCGCGGATTTCCCTGGCTGCCGCCAGAATCTCGGCCTCGTCCAGGGCCGAGATTTCCCGCCCGTTGAATTCCAGGCCGCCGCGCAGCAGATAGTGCCCGCCATCGACGACCTCTCTCAGGTCCTCGGGCCAGTCGGACATGGGCGGCACGGCGGTGGTCGCTGGCGCGGCCAGGCGCAGCACAGCCACCTTGTTCAGGCGACGCCGTTCAATCACCGCGTTGGTGAACTGGGTTGTGCCCAGCATGACCGCGAAGACCTGGTTCGGCACGGCATTGCCCTGTTCCATAACGGCGCCGGCGGCGGCAACGATGGCATCCGTGATATGCAAACCAGTAGCGACCTTGTGCCAAGCCAGGACCTTGTCGCCGTCCATCAACACCGCATCCGTGTTGGTGCCGCCAACGTCGATGCCCAATCTTAGTTTGGGTCGCAATGGCGCGGCTGCGCGGCTCATGCCGCTGATTTCCGCATGGCTTTCGGCTTGCTTTTCGCTTTCGCTTTTGTCTTGGCGGGTGCGGGAAGCGCCTGTTTGCGGCCCAGCAATTCCTGCAAATATTGCCCCGTATAGCTTTCCGCCACCTTGGCGACATCTTCCGGCGTGCCTTCGGCAACGATACGGCCGCCGCCACTACCGCCCTCCGGCCCCAGATCAATAACCCAATCGGCGGTCTTGATGACCTCCATATTATGTTCGATCACCACCATTGTATTGCCGGATTCGACCAATGTGTGCAGCACCTCAAGCAATTTGCGCACATCGTCGAAATGCAAACCAGTGGTTGGTTCATCCAGGATATAGAGCGTTCGGCCCGTGGCCCGCTTGGCCAGTTCCTTGGCCAGCTTGACCCGCTGCGCCTCGCCGCCCGACAAGGTTGTCGCCTGTTGGCCCACGTGGATATAGCCCAGGCCCACCCGTTGCAATGTCACCAATTTATCGCGCACCAGGGGCACGGCCTTGAAGAACTCGGCACCCTCGTCGACGGTCATGTCCAGCACATCGGCGATGGACTTGCCCCGGAACTGGACCTCCAGCGTCTCGCGGTTATAACGGCGACCCTGACAAACATCGCATTGTACATAAACGTCAGGCAGAAAGTGCATCTCGATCTTTACCAGGCCGTCGCCCTGGCAGGCCTCGCAACGCCCGCCCTTGACGTTGAAGGAGAACCGCCCCGGCTTGTAGCCCCGGGCCATGGCCTCGGGCAGGGCCGCGAACCATTCCCGGATCGGTGTGAAGGCGCCGGTATAGGTGGCCGGGTTGGAACGTGGCGTGCGCCCGATGGGGGATTGATCGATATCCACCACCTTGTCCAGATGATGCAGACCTTCGATCTTTTTGAAGATGCCCGGATGATCACGGGCGCCATTCAGGAACTTGGCCAGGGCCTTGTACAGGGTTTCAATCAACAGGGTGGATTTGCCGCTGCCCGAAACCCCGGTGAAACAGGTGAAGGTGCCCAGGGGAATATGTGCATCCACATTGGCCAGATTGTTCGAGTTCGCGCCCAGGACCGCCAGCTGCTGGCTGGGATGGCCCTTGCGGCGTTTTTTTGGTACCGTGATCTGTTTCAGGCCAACCAGGTACTGTCCGGTTAGGCTGTCGGGTGCGGCCATGATCTGCTCTGGCGTGCCATGGGCTACCAAATGGCCGCCGTGTTCGCCGGCGGCAGGCCCCAGATCAAAGACATAATCGGCGCTGCGGATGGCTTCCTCGTCATGTTCTACCACGATCACCGAATTACCCAGGTCTCGCAGGTTCTCCAGGGTCTCCAACAACCGCGCATTGTCCCGCTGATGCAGGCCGATCGAAGGTTCGTCCAGCACGTAGAGTACGCCGGTCAGGCCAGAGCCGATTTGCGAAGCCAGGCGAATACGCTGACTTTCCCCGCCCGATAGCGTGCCCGAGGCGCGTGACAGGGTCAGGTATTCCAACCCCACATTGACCAGAAAGCCCAGGCGATCGTTGATTTCCTTTAGGACCAGACCGCCGATTTGCAGCTGCCGCTCGCTCAGGACATCCAGCAGCGAGAAGAACCAGTCCCGCGCCTCCAGAATTGACAGTGCCGTGGCATTGCCAATGTGCTTGTCCGCGACCCGCACCACCAATGCCTCGGTCTTCAGGCGGTGGCCGCCACAGGCCTCGCACGTGGTGATGTTCTGAAAGCGCTCCAACTCCTCGCGGACCCAGGCCGAGTCCGTCTCGCGGTAGCGCCGTTCCATGTTGGGGATGACGCCCTCGAACGGTTTCTTGGTTTTGTAACTGCGCAGGCCGTCGTCGTAGTGCATCTCCACCTTGGTCTTGCCAGTGCCGAACAGAATGGCGTCGCGTACCTTGTCGGGCAGTTCGTCCCAGGGATGGGTGGTGGAGATCTTGAAGTGCCGGGCGAGGCTGTCCAGAGTCTGGGTGTAGTAGGGCGAGGTTGTCTTGGACCAGGGCGCGATGGCGCCATCGCGCAGGCTCAAATTCTCGTCCGGCACCGAAAGGGCCGGATCGAAATATAGCTGATTGCCCAGGCCATCGCACGAGGGACAGGCGCCGAAAGGATTGTTGAACGAAAACAAACGCGGTTCGATCTCGGCAATGGTAAAGCCCGAGACGGGGCAGGCGAAGCGGGCCGAGAAGGTCGTGACTTCGCCGCCGTCGGCGGGCTCCACCTCGGCTAGGCCATCGGCCAGATCCAGGGCGATCTCCAGGCTATCGGCCAGGCGGGTCTGCAAATCCTCGCGCAAGACCACCCGGTCCACGACCACTGAAATATCGTGTTTTTTGTTCTTTTCCAGCAGCGGGATTTGTTCCAGCTCGTGCAATTCGCCGTCGATCTTCACGCGTTGGAAGCCGCGCTTCATCAGATCAGCGAATTCCTTGCGGTATTCCCCCTTGCGCCCCCGCGCAATGGGGGCGAGGAGATACAGCCGTGTGCCCTCCTCCATCTCCATGATGCGGTCGACCATCTGGCTGACAGTCTGGCTCTCGATGGGCAGACCGGTGGCGGGCGAATAGGGAATGCCGATACGGGCCCAGAGCAGGCGCATATAGTCATAAATCTCTGTCACCGTGCCCACGGTGGAGCGCGGGTTGCGCGAGGTGGTCTTTTGTTCAATGGAAATGGCTGGGGACAGACCGTCGATATGGTCCATATCGGGCTTGTTCATCAATTGCAGGAACTGCCGGGCGTAGGCGGAAAGGCTCTCCACATAGCGGCGCTGCCCTTCGGCATAGATGGTATCGAAGGCGAGCGATGATTTGCCGCTGCCCGACAGACCGGTGATCACCACCAGCTGGTCGCGCGGGATCTGCACGTCGATGTTCTTCAGGTTATGTTCGCGGGCGCCGTGAACGGAAATGTATTTCTGCATGATTGGACTTTATTTTTCGAATCTGTCAATATTGGAACATAACAAGAACACGCCTTTGTTGCGAAACATCATCCAAAGTGCGTGGCGGAACAACGAACTGGGCATTATGCGCCAATTGCCAGTGGCGAGAACAGGGGTGATGTGGCTATAGTCGCTGCTCAGATTCGGGTACGGATTTTCGTGCGGTTTTGGAGAGACGGATATAACTATGGCAGGCAGCGTCAACAAGGTCATTTTGGTGGGAAATCTGGGCCGCGACCCGGAAGTGCGCAATATGCAGAACGGCGACCCCATCGTTCATCTCTCTCTTGCCACCTCCGAATCGTGGAAGGATAAGAATTCCGGCGAGCGGCGGGAAAAGACGGAGTGGCACCGGGTGGTAATTTTCAACGAGAATTTGGGTCGAATCGCCCAGCAATACCTGCGCAAGGGTTCCAAGGTCTATATCGAGGGCCAATTGCAGACCCGTAAATGGCAGGACCAGTCGGGCGTTGAAAAATACACCACAGAGGTGGTGCTGCAACGCTTCCGTGGCGAGCTGACCATGCTGGACGGCCGCAATGACGGCGGCGGCGGTGGAAACTACGGCGGTGGCGGTGGTGGAGGCGCTGGTGGCGGCGGCTTCAACGAGGGTGGCGGTGGCGGCGATCTGGACGACGAAATCCCGTTCTAGGCTGTTCCTGATCCAACCATGACATGACCGAACGCCGCACCGAGCGTCCACTGGTCATTGAATCTATCGAAACGCCAGACGGCGATCGTTGCGTGGATATCTTTCGCCGTGCCGACAATACCTATGGTTTCGAGGTATACCGCCGCGACTTGGAAGATCCCAGTGGCTGGTTCCCCATTGGCCGGCACCGTTTCACCAACTACGAAAGTGAGGACGAGGCCCGCGCCGCGGCAAGGCAAAAGATAGGTTGGTTGCCCTGAGTTCCGGGGCGGCGCGTGCAAGGAGGGACCAGAGCGATGGAATTCGGCATTAGTTGCAGCAAGATTGACGAGATCGGCTTCGTCACCCATGCGGAAAACCTCGGCTATGACTATTGCTGGGTGACCGATAGCCAGATGATCCGCTCCAACCCCTGGGCCGTACTCGCCCTCGCGGCCCAGGCGACGCGGACCATCCGCCTGGGTACCGGCGTGGCCGTGCCAGGGCTGCGCTTAGCGCCGGTGGCGGCCAATGGTATCGCCACTATCAATCGCCTGGCACCGGGCCGTACCTTCATGGGCATTGGCACCGGCAATACCGCCATGCGGGCCATGGGACAGCGGCCCACGGGGGTCAAAGCCTTTGGCGACTATATTCGCATCGTGCGGGCGCTGTTGCAGGGCGAGGAGGTTGACTACACCCTGAACGGCGTCACCCAGCCGATCTGTTTTCAAAATACTGAGCTGCGCTATCTGGACCTGTATGCGGAAATACCAATTCACGTGGCCGGTTTCGGCCCCCGGGCTCAGGCCTTGGCCGGCGAACTGGGCGATGGCCTGATCACCAGCATTCCGCGTGGCGGTGAAATTCCTTGGGCCTTGAGCAATGTGCAGCGGGGTGCCAAGAAGGTCGGGCGCGGACTGGATGGTTTTTTCACCTGCGCCCTGGTCAATTTGCTGATGCTGGAGCCCGGTGAGTCCCTGGAAACCGAACGCGCCATCGCCGAATGCGGCTCTTCCATCATGGCCAACGTGCATTTTCTGGTCGATTGGGTCAAAGAAACCGGGGGCGATCCGCCCGAATACGTCAAGCCGATCTGGAACGATTACATGGCCTTCCATGCCGAGCGGGAGGCCGCCACGGCGCATCAAAAGCTGCACGAAAGCCATTACAGCTTTTTGGATCCGGAAGAGGCACGCTTTATTACGCCCGAAATGATCCGCAATTTCTGTATCGCCGGACAGCCGGAAGAAATCGTCGAGAAGCTTCGGGAGTTGGAGCGTCAGGGCCTGAACGGCATCAACTTCATCGCGCCTCTGAAACAGCAATACCGCCTGATTGAGGATTTCTCCGAGCGGGTCATGGCGCGCATGTAGCCTTAATTATGGGGACGCCGATGTTGAGGCGCCGGTCGCATCGATGTGGGCGATACGGCGGGGCTCTCATGGATTTGCTGTTACACGTCGGCGCGGTCAGAGCGGTGGCTCATCTCGCCTTCCCGTTCGCCGAAATCGTAACCCTCGCCACGATCGAAGGCGCGCAGGATGCGCCGGCCGGTGCGGTAGATGTGCACTTCGTCGGCACCATCCACCAGGCGGGCGAAGCGCGCCTGGCGGTACATCCGCTCCAACGGCGTATCATCGGTGACGCCTCTGGCGCCCATGACTTGAATGGCGCGGTCGATGACGTTGTGCAGCATGCGCGCACCGGTCACCTTGATGAGTGAAATCTCTACCCGCGCCTGGTCGCCCGCGTCCATCTTGCGGGCCGCATCCAGGGTCATCAGGCGGCTTTGCTGAATTTCTGCGGCGCTTTCGAAGACGAAGGCCTGCATCAACTGCTTGTCCGCCAGTTTTTCATCGCGGATAGCGCGCTGGTTCAGACGCTCGCACATCAGATCGAAGGCCCGCTGGGCCTGGCCCAGCCAGCGCATGGCATGGAATATACGCCCCGGCCCTAAACGTTCCTGGGCGATCTTGAAGCCTTCGCCGCGTCCGCCCAGCATGTTCGTGGCGGGTACCCGGCAATCGTCATAGATCACCTCCATATGACCGCCCAGCATGCCCATGGTGCGGATATCCCGTTGAATCTTGTAACCGGGATTAGCGGTTGGCACGATGATCATCGAGAAAGCTTCGTGGTCCGGGGTGCTCTCGGGCTCGGTCCGGACCATGACGGTGGTGTACTTGGCCCGGTCGGCGCCAGAGGTGAACCATTTATGGCCGTTGATGACCCAGTGGTTGCCGTCCAGCATCGCCGTGGTTTCCAGCTTTGTCGGGTCGGAGGAGGCGATCTCTGGCTCAGTCATGGCAAAACTCTGGCGGAATTCGCCGGCCACCAGGGGCTCCATATAATTCTTTTTCCATTCCGGCGAGGCGTACAGCCGCAGCATGATGGAATCTTGCAAGGTATTTGAGCCCACGGCGTCCGAGCCCAGGTGCGACCGCCCTATCACTTCGTTGACATGCACATAGTCCATGAACGGCATGCCCTGGCCGCCAATATCCTTGGGATGGCCCAGGGCCCATAGGCCGGCATCCTTGGCCTGTTGCTGGACTGCCTTCAGCGCGGCCTGGCTTTCCGCCGTGTCCTTGTCGAAGCCTTCTTCCAGGGGATAGACCACCTGCTCGATGAATTCCTTCATCCTGCCGCGCATTTTGGTCCAATCGATTTCGTCTGACATCGTTTCCTCCTGCTACTTGGTTATCTTATCTGGCCTCATCTTACACCACTGCCGCCACGGTTCCATGGATTGCTGGCTCAGGCCCGGCAATGGCGGAGAAGCGGCGGCGATCAAAAATACCGTGCCGTCTTGCCCGGAGGTGATCCGGGCAAAAATGTGGAAGCTGCCGACGGCGTCTCGGGCCGCGTCCTTACGACTCGTCGTCCGGGTCCATGATGTAGCCTTGCAGATTTGCGCGGATGTCATCGGGGATGGGGATCGCGGCGCGGGCGGACAGGTCGAAACAGACACAGACGATTTCCGTGGTCGCGCCGATCTCGCCGGTCTCGATATTGTGCAGACGGTGCATCATGGTGACCGACTTATTTCCAACCTTCAACAGCGCGCTCTCAACCTTGAACAGGGCGCCGACCCGCTGTTCGTTCTTGAACTGGATGGTGTGCTGAGCATCCACCAGGGAAATCCCCTCGTCCTGTTTGCCGTCCGCCTTGAAGCCCAGTTCAACAAGGAAATGAAAGGCGGCTATGTCGAAATGGCCCACATAATGCTGCACGTTCATGTGGCCAAGGTGATCGCAGTGCCAGGGGTAGACGACGCCGCGGCAGGTTTCCATCCAACTCATAATCAATAACTCCTCAATGTTCAGACTTGAACTATCGCCGGAAAGAGCCATCTGGTCTACAGAGTTGCTTGGCAGGACCAGTAGTTTCTGTCAGAAGGGGCGAAAATGTTGATTTAGGCGACGGACCATGAACGACAAAACAGACGAAGCGGCAGAAGAAACCGGCGGCAGCGACTTTATCCGCGATATCGTGCGTGAGGATTTAGCGGCGGGCCGCCATCAGGGCCTGGTAACCCGGTTTCCGCCCGAGCCCAATGGCTATCTCCATATCGGTCATGCTAAATCGATCTGCCTGAATTTCGGCGTGGCGCAGGAATTTGGCGGCCAGTGCCATCTGCGCTTTGACGACACCAATCCGGCGCGGGAAGAGCGGGCCTTTATCGAGGCGATCCAGGCGGATGTGCGCTGGCTGGGCTTTGATTGGGGGAAGCATCTCTATTATGCCTCCGACTATTTCGAACAGCTCTATCAATGGGCCGAAAGCCTGATCGAAGCCGGCAAAGCCTATGTGGATGATCTGCCCGTGGACGAGATGCGCGCCTATCGCGGCACCGTCACCGAGGCGGGCCGTGACAGTCCCTATAGGGCGCGGGAGGTCGCGGAAAATCTAGATCTGTTTCGGCGCATGCGGGCTGGTGAGTTTCCCGATGGTGCCCGGGTGCTGCGCGCCAAGATCAATATGGCGGCGGGCAACATGAACCTGCGTGATCCGGTGCTGTACCGTATATTGCACGCAGAGCACCCGCGCACGGGGACGGATTGGTGTATCTATCCCAATTATGATTTCGCCCATGGCCAATCCGATGCGATCGAGGCGGTCACGCATTCCCTCTGCACCCTGGAGTTTGCCGATCACCGGCCGCTGTATGATTGGCTGTTGGTCAATATCGATGTGCCGGCACGGCCCAGGCAGTATGAATTCGCCCGCCTGAACCTCTCTCACACGGCACTGTCAAAGCGCCGCCTGACCCTGCTGGTGGCTGAAGGTCGCGTCGATGGTTGGGATGATCCGCGCATGCCGACCATTTCGGGCCTGCGCCGGCGCGGCGTGCCAGCGGCGGCGGTGCGGGATTTCATTTCCCGCCTGGCCATTACCAAAAGCGACGGCCTGGTGGAAATGGCCATGCTGGAACATTGCATCCGCGAACAATTGAACGTTGATGCGCCGCGCCGCATGGCGGTCCTGCGGCCCTTGAAAGTCGTGATCGAAAACTACCCGGAAGGCGATAGCGAAATGCTCATCGCCCAGAACCATCCGGGCAATGCCGATATGGGCAACCGCGAAGTGCCGTTTTCCCGCGAGCTGTATGTGGAGCGGGATGACTTCATGGAAGATCCGCCTAGAAAATTCTTCCGCCTCGGACCGGGCCGTGAAGTCCGTCTGCGCTATGCCTATTTCATTACCTGCAATGAGGTCATCAAGGATGGCGATGGGGAGGTGGTGGAATTGCGCTGTAGCTATGATCCCGAGACCAAAGGTGGTAACGCCCCCGATGGCCGCAAGGTCAAGGGCACCATTCATTGGGTTTCCGCCGCCCATGCGTTTGGCGCCGGGGTGCGGCTGTACGAGCATCTGTTCAACAGCGAGGAACCGCCCGCCGGCGATGATTTCCTCTCTGGTCTGAACCCGGATTCCATGGAAGTGCTGGAGCAAGCCTGGATGGAGCCGGGCTTGGCGGATCTGGCGGTGGGGCAAACGGTGCAGTTCGAGCGTATGGGCTACTTCTGCCGTGACAGCGCCGACAACACGGTTTTCAACCGCACCCTTGGCCTGCGTGACAGCTGGGCCAAGATCAAGGGCAAGTCGTAGCTTCCGAAAATTTGGCTGTTACGCCACGCAATACAAGACTGCAGCGCCGCTGCCATGAGTGCTACGCAGGTTGTTGTGCTGGCACATATTCCCGATTAAGTATTATTCGGTATGGAAAATTACTCTATCGCAACACTAGATTTTAAATTTTCTATATTAAGCTGATAGTCTCTGTCGTGATCCAGGGCGGGGATGTGTCCGCGCGCCTTGGCGACGGCCGCGAGGTCGATTTCCGCCAGGCTGATGCCTTCCTCCGTGCCGCCGTCCGAGAGCACCTCTCCCCAGGGCGCGACAATAACCGAATGGCCATAGCTGAGCCGGCCCGCGACATGTTCGCCGCATTGCGCCGCCGCGATGACGAAACATCCGGTCTCGATCGCCCGGGCCCGCATCAGCACATGCCAATGGGCCTCTCCCGTGACCTGCATGAAGGCGGATGGAATGACCAATACATCCGCCCCCGCCTTGGCCAGATCGCGGTAAAGGTGGGGAAAGCGCAGATCATAGCAGATGCTCAGCCCTAGTTGGCACCAGGGCAACGGCGTGACAACGGCGTCCGCGCCGGGACGGTAGTTATTGGATTCACGCAGGCTTTTGCCGTTGGGCAGGTCAACATCGAACATGTGGATCTTGTCATAGCGGGCCGCGATGGCGCCCGTGGGGCTGATCAGATATTGCCTGTTGGCCAGCCGTTCCTCGCCCTCGATCAGTACCGAGAGCGAGCCAGCCAGCAACCACGTCCCTGTCTCCACCGCCCAGCCGCGAAAGGCGTCCAGGGCGGGGTGTTCATCCTCGACAAAGGCCTTGGCGCGGATGTTGTCGCGGCCGACCTCAATCATGGCGGCGCATTCGGGCGTGGTGATAAAATCAGCCCCCGCTGCACACGCCTCGCGGATCATGGTGCCCAGGCTGGCGATATTTTCTTCCAGGTCATTGCTGGCGTTGATCTGCACACAGGCGGCGGTAAATCCGGTCATGTTCTTATCCTCTGGCGCCTATTCAACGCTTAATAGCGGGTCCAGCTGCTGTTGCTGTTCCAGGGCGTACAAATCGTCACAGCCGCCCACGTGCCGTTCGTCAATGAAGATCTGCGGCACCGTATGACTGCCATTGGCGCGTTGTATCATCTCACGGCGGGCACCGGGCACCTCATTCACGTCAATTTCGTCATAGGCCGCGCCCTTGCTGTCCAGCAGTTTCTTGGCGTGATAGCAAAATGGGCAAAACCCCGTGGTGTAGATCGTGATCGCCGGCATTCCAATTCCTCATATCAAACGCACGCCTAGCCTATAGCACTCTGGCCAGGGTGAGTACATCCACACGGGCGGCACCCTGGACATTGCACGCCCGCCCTGGCTTGGTGTGGCGCGGAGCCGTTGTAACAGGCCCGGCTGGCTGGGTGCCCGCAGTGATTTGATAGTGCCCAACATAACAGGGTCGCCCGATTATAACGCCGCTGCACCAGGCGCCAGCGGTGCAGGGGCAAGTGCAGCAATAGATCCGCGCCCCTTGGCCGATCTATCCCGTCCATCTGGCTCCAGAACTCCACCCCAGCCGGCGCCAGCTATTGGCCAAAGGCCGGTACCCCATCCGGGCGGTCGCCATGTTTCAGGCGCGGCAAAAGCGAGCGGCTGTGCTCATCATAGGCCAGCACCGCCCGGGCCTTGTCGAAATCAGGAAGCCGGCGGCTGCACGCAGCGCAGAGGGCGTCCTCTCCCTCGTCATGGGGAAAAGAAAAGCCGCAAGCCTGGCAGCAGGGCGCTTCCAGGAACCGTATGCCCGACCAACAGGGCGTGCACAGATTGCCTTGCCGGTCCTCCATGGCGCCACAACAGGGGCATTGCGGCGGCAACAATGCATCGAGAAAGACCGTGCCCGCATGGCTCAGCTGGCGCCCGATATTGGCCATTTTGGCCATTGGCATTTCCACCATCGCCCTGTAATGCTCCCTATCCGATACAGCTTGCATAAGAAGGGGCGTACTATGGCACGTCTTGAGGACAAGGTCGCCTTGATCACCGGCGCGGCATCCGGCATCGGCCGGGCATCGGCGTTGCTGTTCGCCGAGGAAGGCGCCGCCGTATTGGTGGCGGATGTCAATATCGAGGCTGGTTCGGACGTGGTGGCCGAGGTCGAGGCCATGGGCGCTCGCGCCATGTTCGTAGCCACCGACGTGGCGGAGCCGGCGGCGGCCGAGGCCGCCGTGTCTCAATGCATCGCGGCCTTTGGTGGTTTGGATATCGTCTATAACAATGCCGGTGGGGCAACCCAGGATGACGGTAAGGTTTCCGAGATTCCCCTGCAGGAATTCTGGCGCACCATGGGCGTTGATCTATATGGCAGTTTTCTGGCCTGCCGCTTTGCTATTCCTCATCTGATTGAACGTGGTGGCGGCGCCATTCTCAATACCACCTCGATACGGGCCATGAAGGCGACCCAGGGCGCCGATGCCTACACGGCGGCCAAAGGCGGCGTCCTGACCCTGACCAAGGCCCTGGCACAGGAGCTGGCGGAGCATAAGATCCGCGTCAACGCGGTGGCGCCGGGCGTGGTGGCCAGCGAACGGGTGCGGAGCATGATGGGCGATGTCTCGAAAAATCCTTTGGCCCAGGCGACGCCACTGGGTCATGGCATGCCCATGGATGTGGCGCGGGCGGCGCTGTTCCTGGTCTCGGACGAGACACGCTGGATTACCGGCGTCATTTTGCCCGTGGACGGCGGCGCGGCGGCGGTATAACGCATGCAGGTTTCGCCCAAGGTATTCGACCGTCTGGCCGTGCGCTGCCATCGCGAGCGCGCGGCACCGGGTCTGGCAGCGCACGATTTCCTTATCCGGGAGGTCGCAGATCGTCTGGCAGACTGCCTGCCCGATATCAAACGTTCATTCCCCCTGGCCTTGGATCTGGGCTGTCACGGCGGTCAATTGGCTTCAGTTCTGGACGGGCGCGGCGGCATCGAATGGCTGGTGCAGGGCGATCTGTCCCCGGCCATGGCGGCGCAAGCCTTGCGCGAACAGGGCCCGCGCTTGGCGCTGGATGAAGAGGCGTTGCCCTTTGCCGATGGCCGGTTTGATTTGATTATCTCGGTTTTGTCCTTGCATTGGGTCAATGATTTGCTGGGTACGCTGGTACAAATCCGCCAGGCGCTGAAACCCGATGGGCTGTTTCTGTGCGCCATGCTGGGTGGCGGTACTTTGGATGAATTGCGCCAATCCCTGTTGGCGGGCGAGATTGAGGTCCTGGATGGTGCCTCGCCCCGGGTCTCGCCTTTTGTTGATCCTCATGATGCAGGTGCTCTGTTGCAGCGGGCCGGCTTTGCCTTGCCGGTAGTGGATGCGGACCGGATCGTGCTGTCCTATGCCGATCCGTTCGCCATGATGGCTGAACTGAGGGGCCTGGGTGAAGGCAATGCAGTGGTGGCGCGGCGGCACGGTTTTACGCCCCGCGCGGTGATCGAGGCCGGCGCGCGGCATTATTATCAAAACCACCGCGACGGCGATGGCCGTATACCGGCGACGTTTCAGATTATAACCTTGACCGGTTGGGCGCCGCACGACAGCCAACAGCAGCCTCTGGCGCCAGGCAGCGGGCAAACGCCGCTGTCGGATGCTCTGGGCTAGAGGATCAATATAGCGATCAAGAAATTCCGCCGATAGACGATTGACCCGGTCGCGGCGATGGCTCATTTAGGCGGGGCTAATAGTTGCGTAGGCCCGGTTGAGGGCAATAGGGGAGTCGTTTGCAATGGCGGAACAATACAGTCAAGCCCAGCCCGAGGGTGACGAACCGCCATTGGAAGTCTACGAGGAAGTCACCAAGGCGCGCATCAAGGGGCCGGTTTACTGGCTGACCTTGGTGCTCGGTGGATTTGGCATCGCTGTCGCAATCAATCAGACCTTCAGCTTTAATGCCTTTAATTTCGTGATGATTGACAATCAATATTATTATCTGTTGATCGCGGTTTTTCTCTCGTTGGCGTTCCTGATTTTTCCGGGACGAAAAAAGGATGCCGGCCGCGTCCCCTTCTACGATTGGGGTCTGTTCGCGGTGACCATAGTCACTTCGCTGTATCTGTCCTATTACGGCGGCGACATGGTTCTGAAAGGCTGGGACCTTGTGGCACCGTCCGGCCCCACGACGGCGGCCGCCATAATGTGCTTTCTTGCCATGGAAGGCGTGCGCCGGGCCGGCGGGACGATACTGTTCTCGATTTGCCTGATATTTTTCACCTTTCCCCTGTGGACGGAATACGCGCCTGGTTTTCTATGGGGCGCGGGCAAAACCCCGGTTGAGCTGGTGCGCGCCTACGCCATGGGCTTCGAGAGCATCGTCGGCATGCCCATGCGGGTGGCGGGCAATATTCTGATCGGTTTTCTGGTTTTCGGCTCGGCCCTGGTAGTCACGGGGGGCGGTGAGTTCTTCATGAATTTCGCCGCCGCCCTGCTGGGCAAGACCCGTGGCGGCCCGGCCAAGGTCGCCATACTTTCCAGCGGCTTTTTCGGCTCGCTCAGCGGCAGCGTGATCTCCAACGTGGTGACCACCGGGCAATTGACCATTCCGACCATGAAGCGGGCCGGCTACACCCCGGCCTACGCCGCCTCGGTCGAGGCCTGTGCTTCCACGGGCGGCACTTTGATGCCCCCCGTGATGGGCGCCGTCGCCTTTCTGATGGCGGAATTTTTGAACATACCCTACCGGGACATCGTCATCGCGGCGGCAGTGCCGTCGTTCTTGTTCTATCTGGCGCTCCTCCTGCAAGTTGATTGCTATGCCGCCGTGAAAGGCTTGAAAGGACAGCCAGCCTCGGAAATTCCAAGCATGCTGGCGACCTTGAAGGACGGTTGGTTCTATCTGTTCAGCCTGCTGCTGCTAGTCTATCTTCTGGTCTGGGCCCGGATGGAACTCTATGCGCCCTATTATGCAACAATCGTCTTGCTGGCCTCGGCGGCCATCTTCCGTAAAAAGGGGCGCCGGTTCAATCTGACGAAATTCCGCGAACTGATCATCGAATCCGCCTCAATCATCGCCTCGATTATCGCGATCCTGGCGGGCATCGGCGTCATAGTCGGCGCGCTCGCATTTACTGGTGTCGGCGGCGCCTTTTCGCGGGAACTGCTCAGCCTGGCGGGCGGCAGCCTGCCGTTCATCCTGATCATGGGTGCGGTGACCAGCTTCTTCCTTGGCATGGGCGTCACGGTTAGTGCCTGTTATATCTTCCTCGCCATCGTCATGGGGCCGGCCCTGATCGAATTCGGCCTGGACCCCATCGCCTCGCATCTCTTCATCCTCTATTGGGGCATGATGTCCTATATCACGCCGCCGGTTGCGCTGGCGGCGGTGGCGGCGGCTGTGATCGCACGGTCGGGCGCCATGGAGACGGCGTTTCTGGCGATGCGCTTGGGCTCGATCAAATTCATCCTGCCCTTCATTATCGTCATGACGCCGTCGTTGATCATGCGTGGCGAGCCCGACGCCATTCTGATTTCCATCTCGGCCTGTGTCATGGCAGTGTTGCTTATGTCGGCCGGGTTCGAAGGCTATTTGTACGGCGTCGGGAACCTGAAATGGCCTTCGCGGATTGCTCTGTTGATCGCCGCTGCCGGCTTCATATACACGGACATCTATAGCTACATGGCCGCCGCCGTTCTGCTCGCCGTGACCTATGTTGCAAACCTGTTCATGGCCCGCGGGCGGCAGACCGCGAGCTAAGCCGGGGCGGTTTGCCGGTTAGCGAATTTCCATGTTGTAGGCCCGCGCCGCCGCGCCGGCGAACAGGTCCTGTTTTTCCGAGGCCGAGGCACCGGCGGCCAGACGCTTGAAGGCATTCCAGCAGACCTGATAGCTGCACCAGCGTTTTTGCACGGGAAAATTCGACTCGAACATGGATCGGGCCGGGCCAAACGCCTCGATGCAGGTTTCGATCCAGGGACGCCACGCTGCCGCCACTTCTTCCGAACCCGGCGGCAGGCTACGGTCACCCACGAAACCAGGCATGCGGATGGGCATCGCACCCAGTTTGACGAAGACGTTTTGTCGTTCGCCGACCCGGCGGATACGCGCCCGCCAATCCTCGAAGACCCCGTCCTTTTTGCCTCTGTAGGGCCCGCCAAGGATGGGACTGCCCACATGGTTGAGGACGATCCTCAAATCCGGATGGGCATCGGCCAGTTCCGCAACCTCGTTCAGTTGTGGGTGATAAAGCCAGCAATCCAGTTCGAGATTCATGGCCGCCAGCACGCCCGCTGCTGCCATGACGCTTTTGTCGACCAGCATGTGTGGATCAGGGGCAACATTGTGAATGGCATCATCCGCATCCCAGCCGGTGGAATACCGTACACCGTGAAAGCGCCCGCCGGAGGCGTCCATATGCCTTTCCAACAAGGGTTTGATATCCGCGCCCAGGGTCATGTCCACATTGCCGAACATCACGTCGCAGGCCCGCGTGGCCCCGAACTGGCCAGCGGCGCTCATGGCGGCTTGGCCGCGCACGAACTCGGTCTCGCCCAGGGATTTTTCTGCTTCCGGTCCGTTCTGGCGATACATGGAATGGCATTCCGCGTACACCGTGGCGACCACGTTGTGGCCGCTGCCCAGATCCACGGCCAGCTCTGGCATCAGGTAGGTATAGCCGTTGCGTAGCCAAAGATGATGGTGAGGATCGATGATCGCCAGGTCCGGCTCCAGGATCTCTTCTTCGACCTTGTTCAGCCAGCCATCATCCGGGGATGTTTGTCCGGTATTTGCTGCCATATACGCCTCCTATTTACATTCGGGTAAATACTAGAGGCTAGCACCGCCGGGCACAAATCCGCTGCCGCAGGGCGGGATTTGGTTCGTCAACACGGCCATTGAAATACGCCACGACCTCCAACTCGCCCTCGACGGCGTGGTACAATTCGTTCTCGCGAAGCAGGAAGTCTGGATTTGAAGGACGCCCGAAGACCTCGTTGCCAATGGCGAAGGTGTCGTACACCAGCACGCCGCCTTGGCCGACAGCGCCGATCAGCCGTGGCAACAGAGGCCGGTGAAGATAGTTTACCACCACCACGGCGGCGAATTGCGCCCTGCCTATCGGCCAAGCGCTGCCGTCTTCCAGGTTATGCTGGATAATCTCCAATCCATCGCGGGGCTGCAATGTGGAGATATCACGGTCTATGGCGGTGACCGGGTGTTCACGGTCCAGGAAAAAATAGCTGTGGCGGCCACCGCCGCAGGCCAGGTCGAGCACGGCGCCACCGGAAGGGATTTGATCCGCGAAACGCTCCACCCATGGAGAGATTTGCAACAATTTTTTCATTCCGAACTTGCCCAAAGGCCCCGACGATGCCATTTATGGGTTGTAATGATGGTTTTCGATTTGATATGTGCCAACAAACACACCTTTGAAGCTTGGTTCAAGGATTCAAAGGCTTTCGACGGCCTGTGTAAGACGGGCCAGGTGCAATGCCCCACCTGCGGCGATGACAAGGTCGAAAAAGCCTTGATGGCGCCCAATATCTCCACCTCCAAAAAGCAAGCCAAGGCGGCCAAGGAAAGCGCCGTCGCGGCGGAGGCCATGCAGATGCTCGCCAAAATGCAGCAACACGTGGAAGAAAACTGCGATTATGTGGGTATGGAATTTGCCGAGGAAGCGCGCAAAATCCATTACGGCGAAACGGAAAAGCGCGATATCTATGGCGAAGCTACCAAGGCGGAAGCCAAGGAACTACACGAAGAAGGCGTCGATTTCACCGCCATTCCCTGGACCCAGCCGAGCGATAGCTGAGCCTAATACAGCACCGCCTTATAACTCTCTTCCATTTCTTCCTGGCCGATCAATGGCCCGCTACTGCCCGTCTGATCCCTGATCATCTGGTTCATCGTCGGCAACTCGGACCGCTCGATGCGTGCCGCATCGTCCCACAGGTGGGAGCGCATCAACGCTTTGGCGCAGTGTAGATAGACCTCTTCGACCGCGATGCGGATGACCGAGCGCGGCAGCTTGCCCCGCATCTCGAACAGCTGCCGCACGTCGTCATCGGTGATGATTTCGGCCTTGCCATTCACGCGCAGTGTTTCCTTGACGCCAGGGATAAGAAACAACAGGCCGACGCCGGGGCAATCGATAATGTTCTCCAGGGAATCCAAACGGTTGTTACCCGGCCAGTCGGGCAACAGCACGGAATTATCATTCTCCACCCGCACCTGTCCCGGCTCACCACCGCGCGGCGTCACATCACCCAGGCCATCCACCCCCGTGGTTGCCAGGGCCACGAAGGGCGACAGCTCGATATAGCGTTTTGCGTGGCGGTCCAGGGCACTCATTTCTTTCAACACGGCACGTTCAACCGTCGGTGGGTAGAGCGCCCGCAGTTCTTCATAGGTGGTGATTTTTGCCATGTTTTGTCCTCTGAAAGCGGCATACTGTCTGAAACAATTTGAAGTTTAGCTAGGATTTGTCAGATGAAAAACAAAATGTGCGAAATGTTCGGTATTGATGTGCCGATCTTCGCCTTCTCTCACTGCCGTGATGTGGTGGTGGAGGTTTCAAAGGCCGGCGGCATGGGTGTGTTGGGCATGGCCCGCATGAGCCCGGAGCGGGTCGAGGAAGAGTTGAACTGGATCGATGCGCACATCGAGGGCAAGCCCTATGGCATAGACGTCCTGATGCCTTCCAATCTTGCCGACAGCAGCGATATGAAGTTCGATCCCGAGAGGCTGCTGCCGAGGGAGCATGTGGAATTCGTGCGCACTATGCTGGACGAGGCCGGAGTGCCGCCCTTGCCCGAGGACGAGGCGGCCGAGATCAAGCGGGAAATCGTCAAGGGGATGAATTTCGCGCCCAAGGAAAGCCTGGCGATGGTCGAAGCCGCCATGCGCCATCCCATCAAGGCGATCGTCAACGCCCTGGGCTCGCCGCCCATGGAACTGGTGGAACGGGCCCATGCCCAGGGTATCAAGGTCGGCGCCCTGGCCGGCAAGCCGAAACATGCCCTGCGCCACCGCAATGCGGGCTGTGATTTCGTCGTCGCTGTAGGTACCGAGGCCGGCGGCCATACGGGAGAAGTTTCCTCCATGGTGCTGTGGCCCGGCATTGTCGATGCGGTCACACCGCTGCCGGTGCTGGGCGCGGGCGGCGTGGGCCGGGGCCGGCAAATGGCCGCCGCCTTGGTGCTGGGCTGTGAAGGGGTGTGGACGGGCTCCCTATGGCTGAAAACAGCGCAGAGCGAGTTGACGCCCGAGATTAAGCAAAAGATGTTCGAGGCCGAGGCCGAGGATGCGATTTTGACTACCTCCGTTACCGGCAAACCCTGCCGGACCCTGCGGAACAAATTTTCCGAGGCCTATGAGCAGCCCGGCGCGCCCCAGACGTTGCCGGCGCCGACCCAGAATTATCTCTGGTGGCAGGAGGGCCGGACGCGGGTTGAGCGGGTTCGCGCCAAGGATTTTCTGACCTACCCGGTCGGCCAGATCGTTGGCGACATGGAAGTTGAAATTTCGGTTAGGGGGGTTGTCTACGAGTTGCTGAACGAGATGCTGGACGCCCGGGAGCGTCTGGACGAAATGCTTGCATGAGACAATGGCGGCGGCGTACCGGCATGGCGCCGGCCGATGGGTTCCCATCGCCACGATTTAGTATAAGCTCAACCTGATTTGCCTGTCCCCAGCGGCACGGAATGCTGCTATATGTAGCTTGAGACCCTGGGCATTCGCCAGATCCGATGTAGAGGTGTTTTATAGGAATGATTGCATAATGGCGCGATGGAGCCTTGTTTTGACCGCCGCGATGGCGGCGGGCCTGCTGGCCAGCCCAGTGACCGATGCCAATGCTGCCGCCAAGATCCCTGTGGATAAGGAAGCGGCGCGCAAGGAAGCGGACGCCAAGCAACTGGTAATCGCGGTGCTGGATGTGCAATTGGTCATGCGCCGCGCGGCGGCGGCCAAGGGAATCAATACGGCAATGGAGGCGCGGCGCAAGGCCTTTGAAGAGGAAATCGCGGCTGAACGCGAGGTATTGAAGGACGAAGAGCAGAAACTACGCAAACAGGGCACTATTCTGTCACCGGAAGCGATGAACGAAAAGCGCCGTGTGCTTGAAAACAAGATTTCCGATCTGCGCCGCAAGGCGGAACAACGCCGGGGCATTTTGAATCGGGCTTTCACGGGCGCCACGCGAAAATTGCGTTCTGAAATCGCCAAAGTTCTGGCCGAAATCATGTCCGAGCGGAAGATCACCCTCACCCTGGCCCGCAAGGCGGTCCTGGTTTTCGATCAACGCCTCAGCGTCACCGATGAGGTCTTGAAGCGGTTGGACGAGAATATGCCCAACGTGACCATCGATTTCAAAAACCTAGACGCCAAGTAGTCTTTTCGGCTGAATTTGGCAGGACCGAGCGCGTCATATGTTTGCTAATCGCTGGGCCATCCTTGCCGTTTTGATTGTGGTCCGCCTGGCCATGGGCTTTCAATTTCAGGCCATTGCCTCAATGACACCGACCATCGCGGCGGATGTTGGGTTAGATTTTGCCCAGATTGGCACGCTGATCGGCTTTTATATGCTGCCCGGCGCCTTTATTGCCATTCCCAGCGCTATTTTGGGCAGTCGCTTTTCCGATTTGGATATGGTCTTGTTTGGTGTCGCGGTCATGGCCCTGGGCGGTGTCATCGCCGGTTGGGCCGATGGCTTTACCGTGCTGGCATTTGGCCGTTTGCTAAGTGGTGCCGGCGCGGTGGTGCAGAGTATTTTTCTGGTCAAGATGATCGCCGATTGGTTCGACGAAAAGTCCTTGGTCACCGCAATGGCCCTTATGCTGTGTGGCTGGCCAATGGGAATTGCCATCGCCCTGGGTACACTGGGACCGTTGGCGGAAAGCTGGGGCTGGCAGCCGGCGATGTATTCGACTGCCTTCGTCTGCGTCATTGCCATGGCGGCCGTGTGGCTGAGTTACCGGCCGCCGCCAGGCGGCCCGCCTCCAACGAGCGGCCGCTTGGTTTTTCATGTTCCCCGGCGGGAGCTGTTCATGGTCCTCTATGCCGGACTTGTCTGGATGGTATACAATCTGGCCTATTTCTCATTCCTTTCGTTTGGTCCGGCTTTGCTGCTCGAACGCGGCATGGATGTGACGGCGGCGGGCGCCGCGATCAGCCTGGCAAGCTGGGCCGCGCTGCCGGCGCTGCCCTTGGGTGGCTTTTTGGCGGACCGCACGGGCCGGCCTGATCTTATCCTCGGCGTAAGCTGTGTTCTGGCGGCGGGCGCGGCCGCTGCGTTGCCCCTAAGCGATCGTCCCTATTTGCTATGTGCCGCCGTCGGGTTGTTTGCCGCGGCGCCCGCGGGCATGATCATGGGCCGGGCAATCTCTCTGATGTCACCGCCCCACCGGGCTCAGGGCAATGCCATTTTGTATACGTTTTTCTATGGCGGCATGGGCTTGATCCCCAGCGTCGTTGGCTGGGGCGCCGATATCACAGGTACCGCCGCCACGCCGCTGTATTTCTCCGCGATTGCCCTGCTCGTATCCGTGCCGCTGTTCCTGGTGATGCACGCCATGGCCAAACGGTTGACGGCTGAACGGGCGGTGGATTAAACCGCGTCCGGCCCTTTATCAAAGGGCGCGATATCCCGGTCATCGGTGAGCAGATGGATCAGACTGGGCCCCGTATGGGCCATGGCGCCCAACAACGCCGGTGCGAAATCTTCCGTCTGTTCGACAGTCCAGGCCGCGCAACCGTAAGATCGTGCCAAATCGGCGAAATTGGGGCTGGACAGGCGGGTGCCATAGATATGATCGGCACCAAAGCGTTGCCGCTGTCCCTCCAGGATGGAACCATGCACGCCGTTGTCACAGACCACGACCACCAGATCAATGTTCTGCTCCACCGCCGTGACCAGTTCCTGGCCGGTCATCATGAAGCCACCATCGCCGACAAAGGCTATTGCGGGGCAGTCCGGCAGGGCGCGGCGGGAGCCAATGGCACCAGGTACGCCATAGCCCATGGCGCCCGAAACCGGCCCGGCCTGGCTATGGGCATGATTGAAACGATAAAAGCGGTGTATCCAGCGGGCAAAGCTGCCGCCATCGGTCAAGATTACCGTATCAGGCGGCACTTGGCGCCGGACCTCGGCGGCGACCTGGGCCAGATCCACCGTGCCGCGCACTTCCACCACGCCAGGCTCGCTGCTGGCCAGATAGGCACGGTGCAGGTCTTGGCACCGTGCAGGATCCTTGGCCGTGGCGATGCGTTGCGCCAGGGCCAGACAGGCCGCCGCCGGGTCCGAAAGCATCGGTAGATCGGCCTGACAGCGGGCCAGAACGTCGGCGTCCGGATAAATCTGCAGAAACGTCTGATCCGCCCGGGGCAGGGCGCCATCCTCCGCCGTTATGCCGTCCATGCGGCTACCCATGGCAATCAGCAAATCCGCCTCGTCCAGGGCCTGTTTTTGGTAGTGCAGGCGGTTTATTTCCAGATGCCCGGCATAGGCTGGGTGATCGTTGGGGAAGGTATCCTGGCGGCGGTAGGTGCTCATCACTGGCGCGCCGGTGGCCTCGGCCAGGGCCACCAGGGCTGCCGAAGCATCCTGGATCGCGACCATTTCGCCGGATAGGATCAAGGGCCGTTTGGCTTCCAAGATCATTTGTGCCGCCTTATCCAGTGCCGCCGCCGCGGGCGTCACGGCGGGGCGCTGACGCGGACTGGGAATGACTGGGTTGCCGACCGCGCCGTCGGTCAGGTCGCGGGGTAGGATCACCACCACGGGGCCGGGCCGCCCGTTGGTTGCCAATGCTATGGCGCGCGCGGTGACGGAGGCCACCTGTTCCGTGCTGTTGGGCTGCAGCACCGCCTTGGCGACGGGTGTGAACATAGCGGCCTGGTTAATTTCCTGGAATGCTTCCCGGCCTTGCGAGGTGGAAGGCACATGGCCCACGAACAACAGCATGGGCGAGCAATCCTGTTTCGCGGTATGCACGCCAATGGCGGCGTTAGTGGCGCCGGGGCCGCGCGAGACGAACAGGGCCGCCGGCCGACCCGTTAGCTTGCCATAGGCATCCGCCGCGAAGGAACCGCCGCCTTCGTGCCGGGTGGTGATCAGGCTGATCTGATTGCGTTTGCGGCGCAAGGCCTCCAACACGGCTAGGAAACTCTCGCCTGATACGGTGAAGGCGGTATCGACGCCATGGGCGATCAGGGTATCGACTAGGACGTCGCCACCCGTGACAGTATGCTCTGTTACATCATTCATATTTCGAGATTGCCTTAAGGCTGGCGCCACGACAAGTGCTGCGGGCAGGGGAATATTTGTGCTAGTTTTAAGCAAAAGAGGAGACTGCGAGATGACGGAGCAGACAAATCGGCCGCTAGCCGTTGGCACGGTGCAGGAAGACAACGACCGGGTTAAGGTCACCGAGCATCGTTTTGCGCCAGGTGCCGAGACAAAACCCCATGTGCATGAATGGGATTACGTGGTGGTGCCGCAAACCGATGGTCTGCTGTTGATCACCGAGCCCGATGGCACGGAGAGCCATGCGGAACTGACCCAGGGCATCTCGTACTATCGCCGCGCCGGGGTCGATCACAATGTCATCAATGCAGGAGCGGAGGAATTGGTCTTTATCGAGATTGAGCTGAAAGCTCATTCCATCGAAGACAACTAGAAAAGCCTGGAGGATTCGAGATGAAATTTTATGGCAACGGTATCTCCATTGAATACGAACTTTTCGGGCCCGAGGGCGCGCCTGTAGTAGTGTTGAGCCATTCGCTGGGGTCATCCTCGGTGATGTGGGCGCCGCAATTACCCAAGCTGGCGGAAAAATACCGTGTGCTGTGTTATGACACCCGCGGCCACGGCGGCACGGCGGCGCCTGAAGGTACCTATAGCCTAGATCAATTGGGCGATGATGCCTTGGCCCTGATGGATGGCCTGGAGTTCCATCAAGTGCATTGGGTGGGGCTGTCCATGGGCGGCATGATCGGCCAGAACATCGCCCTGCGCCAGAACGGCCGCTTTAAAAGCCTCTCGCTCTGCGATACCTCGTCGCAAATTCCCGCCGAGGGCCGCGCCACCTGGAATGACCGCATCGCCATGGTGACCGGGGCCGGCATGACGCCCTTGGCCGACCCGACCATGGAGCGTTGGTTCACCGCGCCGTATCTGGCCGGTAACCCGCCATCGGTAGAGGCCATCCGGGCGCAATTCCTGGCTACCCCGCCGGCGGGCTTTATCGGCTGCTGTCATGCCCTGAAGGTGTTGGATTACCTTGACCAATTGTCCAATATTGAGCTGCCGACCTTGATTATCGTCGGCGCCGATGACACGGGCACGCCGGTTTCGGCATCCGAGGCCATGCAAGCGCAAATCGCCAATTCACAATTGGTGGTTCTGGAGGAAGCAGCGCATCTCTCCAACATTGAACAGGCGGATGGTTTCACCTCCGCCCTTATGGGTTTCCTGAACGTGCAGTAGGACTTGCGAAGAATAATTGCCTTCGGAAGGGCCAGGTAAAATGCCTTTAAGGGTCATTAAGCTTGCGTTTTTTGAAAAAAAATACACATATGGCCATCTCAAAGGGCATGGAGAGCCTATAATACCGCTAATTTGCCTTCCCGCAGGTCGAGATCAACCCCTCGTAGGGCGTGAACCTCGGTCTTGCCCGTGCCATAGATCTTGCACAAGCCTCGAACGGAAAACACTGCTGAAGCAATCGCATGCTTATCTGCGGCTTTGTTTGTCATATCAGCCAGCACATTAAGGCAAATTTAGAAATCAGCCTTAACGGTAGTCAATTCTTCCCTTCAAAGGAAAGGTTTTACGCTACTGTCGATGCGCTGCCGCAAGTGATGCGATAGCGGCGGGTAGGGCGCCATCACCATGGGGGATGCCGAGAATTTTGAAGGTGGACTCGACACTGGCCAGGGTGCCCAGGATCATCGGCTCGTTGATGTCGCCCATATGGCCGATGCGGAAGGCTTTGCCCTCCAACTGCCCCAGACCACCGCCGACCGCGACGTTGAAGTTGTCGCGCAGCACGCCTTGGAATTGTTTGATGTCAAAACCGTTGTTCACCCGAATGGTGGTGATGGACTCGGCGCGCTGTTTGGGCACCAGGGCGTTGATTTCCATTGCACCCGCTGTTGCCCAGGCGTCGACCGCCGCCCTTGTCGCATCACCCAGGCGGGCATGGCGGGCGAATGCCGCATCCAGGCCCTCCTCGACCAACATGTCCAGGGCTTCACGCAGGCCGAAGATCATATGCTCCGGCGCGGTGCCGGAGAACCAGCGGTAGGCCTCGGGGCGGACCCTGCTGCGGCTTTGCCAATCCCAATAACTGCGCGGGCTGCCGCCACCGTCGGCGCTAGCCACGGCTCGGGCCTTTTGGCTGACCGCGTTGAAGCCTAGGCCGATGGGGCACATCAGGCCTTTTTGCGAGCCGCCAATAGCTATATCAACACCCCAATCATCCATGCGAAAGTCAGTGCAGGCGAGCGAGGCGATAACATCGGTGACCAATAGGGCATCGTGGCCGGCATTATCGATGGCCCTGCGAACCGCTGGTATTTCCGAGGTGATGCCGGTCGCGGTCTCCGTATGCACCATCAGGACGGCGCGGTATTCGCCGGCCTTGTCCGCGCGCAGCCGTTCCTCGACTTCGTCGGCGATGATGGCGTGGCGCCAGTCCGAGGGGATGGTGTCGATGGTAACGCCCAACTGTTCCGCCATGTTCGACCAGGCGAAGGAAAATAGCCCGGTTTCTGGTACTAAGACCTTGTCGCCCGGCGACAGGATGTTGGAAAGGGCCGCTTCCCAGGCGCCATGTCCGTTGGAGGCATAGATGAAGACTTCTTCCTGGGTCTTGAAGATGGGCCGGATATCCAGCAGGCATTCCCGGGCCAGTTCGACGAAATCAGGCCCGGAATATTCCCAGGCCGGTTGATGCATGGCGCGCAGGATCCGCTCCGGTATATTGGTAGGTCCCGGCGTCTGCAGAAAATTACGTCCCCGTCGAACAGTCATGTCGTAGATCCTTATCGCTCAAACGATCCCTAGAAGAAAGAAAGCCCGCCGTGACAAATGTAGGCGGGCTCCCTTTTTATAATTTCGCCCCTGTCTTAACGGGTGGCGCCCAACATTTCCTGCAGGACGCTAATCTTACCCTCGGCCAGGCGGCGTTCCTCGCCCTCGTCGGCAGTTTCCAATTCGCCATTGGCTTCCTGGATGCGTGCTTCCAAATCAGCCCGGTCCATATCCGCCACGACAACTGCATCCTCGGCTAGGACAACTAGACGGTCGGCCGCGACTTCCGAGAAACCACCGGCGATGTAAACCTGGTCCGGGTTGTTACCACCGGCGCCTTCCACTTCAATAACGCCGGCACGCAACGCTGAGATCAACGGTGCATGGCCCGGCATGACGCCAAAATCACCCTCCATGCCAGGTATCGCCACGGCATCCGCATCCACCGACATCAACAGCCGGTCGGGCGATACCAGTTCGAATGAGACCTTGTCGGCCATGCTACCCGTACCTCTTGTTGGCTAAGTTAGGCCGCTTCCGCCGCCATCTGCTTGGCTTTCTCGATGGCTTCCTCGATGGTGCCAACCATGTAGAAGGCCTGTTCCGGCAGTTCGTCGTGCTGGCCCGAACAGATTTCCTTGAAGCCCTTGATGGTGTCTTCCATCTGCACGAAGGTGCCCGGCGTGCCGGTGAAGATTTCCGCCACATGGAAAGGTTGCGAGAGGAAACGCTGGATCTTCCGGGCCCGGGCCACGGTCAAGCGGTCCTCTTCCGACAGCTCATCCATGCCCAGAATGGCGATGATGTCCTGCAGGGCCTTGTACTGCTGCAGGATACGCTGCACTTCGCGGGCGATGTCATAATGCTCCTGACCCAGGACGCGGGCGTCCAGGATGCGGGATGTGGAATCCAGCGGGTCCACGGCCGGGTAGATGCCCAGCTCGGCGATTTGCCTCGACAAAACCGTGGTGGCGTCCAGATGGGCAAAGGATGTTGCAGGTGCTGGATCTGTCAAGTCATCGGCGGGCACGTAAATGGCCTGCACCGAGGTGATCGAACCCTTGGTCGTGGTGGTAATACGCTCCTGCAAGGTACCCATGTCCGTCGCCAGGGTCGGCTGATAGCCAACGGCAGAGGGAATGCGGCCCAACAGCGCGGACACTTCCGAGCCCGCTTGGGTGAAGCGGAAAATGTTATCCACGAAGAACAGCACGTCGCGGCCTTCATCGCGGAACTGCTCGGCCACGGTCAGACCGGTCAGGCCGACACGGGCGCGGGCGCCAGGAGGCTCATTCATCTGGCCATACACCAGGGAAGCCTTGGAACCTTCGCCTTCCAGGTTGATAACGCCGGATTCGACCATTTCGTAGTACAGATCGTTACCTTCGCGGGTACGCTCACCCACGCCGGCAAACACCGAATAGCCGCCATGGGCCGTCGCGATGTTGTTGATCAATTCCATGATAATCACGGTCTTGCCCACGCCGGCGCCGCCGAACAGGCCGATCTTGCCGCCCTTCACGTACGGAGCCAGCAGGTCAACGACCTTGATGCCCGTGGCCAGCATCTCGGTTTCCGTGGACTGTTCTACGAATTCCGGTGCTTCCTGATGGATGGCGCGGGTCTCTGTCTTGTCAATGGGGCCACGTTCGTCGACGGGCTCGCCGACCACGTTCATGATGCGGCCCAACGTGGCCGCCCCGACGGGAACGGAGATAGCATCGCCTGTGGCGACCACTTCCTGGCCGCGTACCAGACCCTCGGTAGTGTCCATGGCAATGGTACGGACCGACGATTCACCCAAGTGCTGGGCCACTTCGAGGACCAGGGTGCGGTCCTCCTGCTTGATTTCAAGCGCCGAGAGGATGGCTGGCAATTCATCATCGAATTGCACGTCGACGACGGCGCCGATGACTTGGTGAACCCGTCCCACAAGATTGCTGGTCATGTTCGAACTTCCCTTGGACTAAACGTAGCGTTTCGATTTCCGGCGAGGAGCGTTACAACGCCTCGGCACCGGAGACAATTTCAATCAATTCCTTGGTGATGATGGCCTGGCGCGTACGGTTGTACGTCAGGGTCAGGCCGTCGATCATATCGCCGGCGTTGCGCGTGGCATTATCCATCGATGTCATGCGCGCCGCATGTTCCGCCGCACCGCTTTCCAGCAGCGAGCGATAAATCTGCACCGACATATTACGTGGCACCAGAACGCCAAGAAGATCATTCTCCTCGGGCTCGTAATCATAGATGGCACCGCCCAGATCGGGTGCGTCCTCTTCCGCCGCCGCCGTCTCGTCCGCATCCGGCAATTTCACCGGGATCAGCTGCTGAGCCGTGACCACCTGGCTGATAACCGACTTGAAGGCGTTGTAGTAGACCGTGCAAACGTCGAATTCGCCGTCATTGAACATCTGCGACAGTTTTTCGGCGATAGGCCGGGCATTGGCAAAGGATAGATTTTTGACCTCGCGCAGGGTGACATATTCAACAATCTTGTCACCCATGTCACGGCGCAGGCTTTCCTCGCCCTTGCGGCCGACGCAGAACAGCTTCACCGTTTTGCCGGCTTCCTGCAGTTCCTTGGCTTTTTGCCGGACGGTGCGGACGATGGAGCTGTTAAAGGCGCCGCATAGACCGCGTTCCGCTGTCACCACTACCAACATATGCACATCGTCCTTGCCGCTGCCGACCACCAGGGGCGGCGCGGTATCCAGAGAGGGCAGATTTGAGGCGACAGAAGCGATCATCCGTTCCATGCGGTCGGCATAGGGACGGGATTGCTCGGCTGCCTCTTGCGCCCGGCGCAGTTTAGCCGCAGCCACCATCTGCATGGCCTTGGTGATCTTCTGCGTCGAGGTGACGGAGGTGATCCGGTTTTTAAGTTCTTTCAGGTTTGCCATTTATAGGCGCTCTCAACTCAGCTTTCAAAACCGCTTTCGAATCCGGCGCAGATTAAGCGAACTTCTTGGTGAATTCTTCCAAATGCTCACTCAACTGCTTGTCCACATCGTCGGCCAAGTCGCCGGTATCACGAATGGAGGCCAGAATTTCCGGCTTCTTTTCGCGGATTTCGTTCAGCAATTCCTGCTCGAAGCGGCCAATCTGATCAACCTCGATCCGATCCAGGAAACCACGCACGCCGGCGAAGATGGAAACAACCTGTTCCTCCACCGGCATGGGCACGTATTGATCCTGCTTCAACAGCTCGGTCAGTCGCACGCCGCGATTGAGAAGCTGCTGCGTCGCGGCATCCAGATCGGAGCCGAACTGCGCAAAGGCTTCCATCTCGCGATACTGGGCCAATTCCAGCTTAATCGTGCCCGCAACTTTTTTCATAGCCTTGACCTGGGCCGCCGATCCAACGCGGGAAACCGACAGGCCAACGTTAATGGCCGGGCGGATACCACGGTAGAACAGATCGGTTTCCAGGAAGATCTGACCATCGGTAATGGAAATTACGTTGGTCGGAATATAGGCGGAGACGTCGTTGGCCTGGGTCTCGATGACTGGCAGCGCCGTCAGGGAACCAAGACCGTTGTCTTCGTTCATCTTGGCGGAGCGTTCCAGTAACCGTGAATGAAGGTAGAAAACGTCGCCCGGATAGGCTTCACGCCCTGGGGGGCGGCGCAGCAGCAGGGACATCTGTCGATATGCGACAGCCTGCTTGGTCAAATCGTCATAGACAATGACCGCATGCATGCTGTTGTCACGAAAATATTCGCCCATGGTGCAGCCGGCATAAGGTGCCAGGAACTGCAACGGTGCGGGCTCGGACGCGGTGGCGGCGACAACGATGGAATATTCCATGGCGCCAGCATCTTCCAGGGACTTCACGATCTGAGCGACAGAGGAGCGCTTCTGGCCGACCGCGACATAGATACAGTACAGCTTCTTGCTCTCATCATCACCCTGATTGATCGGCTTTTGGTTGATGAAGGTGTCAATCGCCACGGCGGTCTTGCCGGTCTGGCGGTCACCAATGATCAACTCGCGCTGGCCGCGGCCAACGGGAACCAGGCTGTCCAGCGCCTTCAGGCCGGTCTGCATGGGTTCATGCACCGATTTGCGCGGGATGATACCCGGCGCCTTGACGTCCACCAGACGGCGTTCATCCGCCTCGATCGGGCCCTTGCCATCGATGGGATTGCCCAGGGCGTCGACAACGCGGCCCAGCAGGCCCTTGCCCACGGGTACGTCAACGATTTCACCGGTACGTTTTACTGTATCGCCTTCGGCAATGGCGGCGTCGGAACCGAAAATAACGACGCCGACGTTATCGCTTTCCAGGTTCAGGGCCATACCTTTGATACCGCCGGGGAATACCACCATTTCGCCGGCCTGTACCTGATCCAGACCGTAAACGCGGGCGATACCATCACCCACGGACAAAACTTGGCCAACCTCCGAGACTTCGGCTTCGGTGCCGAAGTTGGCGATCTGCTCTTTTAGGATGGCGGAAATTTCCGCGGCGCGCAGATCCATTACTCAACTCCCCTCATGGCAAATCTGAGATTTTGTATTTTCGTACGCAGTGAAGAATCGACCATGCGAGAGCCGACCTTGACGACAATGCCGCCCAGGATGCGTTCATCCACTGCAGTTTCAACTTGTACATCGGTTTTCATCGATGCGGCTAACTCGGCCTTGATTTTGGCCAATTGGTCATCGTTCAGGCTTTTGGCGGACGTAACCTCGGCCACCACTTCACCACGATGAGCCGCCAATAGTGTGTGGAAGGCGCGCACCATGTCGCGAAGCGCGAACAGGCGGCGGTTTTGCGCCACGACAGCAACAAAATTGCTGATCATCTCGGAGGCGCCAGCCTTTTCCAGTACGGCGGCAATGCCCTTGCCCTGGTCCTCGGCGGCAATTACCGGGCTACGCAGCAGGCGGCCCAGATCATCCGATCCCTCAATCATATTACCCAGATCGGAGGCGTCTGACGCCACCTGATCCAGCACACCGTTATCGCGCGCAAGTTCAAACAGGGCGGTGGCGTACCGTCCTGCGATGCCGGATACGACGCTTGCTTCGGCTGACACGTTCGCGGGGTCCTCTATGCGAAAAAATATCGCGGAAAGAAATCTGTTTACCAGGCGGACCTAGGTCACTGAATGATTATTGAATCATTGTGGCCTAAGTCCTTGAATTCATGTGCGGAAACTTGCGATAAATTGCCCCCCTCGAGAGCCTCACCGTAAGACGCGGCGTTTCGTAGCATAGCCTCTTCGTCCTGGCAAGCGGCCATGGAGCTTCAAGGGGCGCTTCAAGGTGTCGCAGCTAAAAATATAGTCTCAAATTATGCCTCGATTTCGTAGATCCGCGCGCTCTTCCTGGCTCAAGCCCAGCCGTTCGCCATATACTAGGTCGTTCCAATCACCCAGCCTGGGCCCTAGGCTGTCTATATCGCCGGGGGTGGTGGAAAGTTTCGGCAGGACATCGGGTACCACCACTTCGCCCAGCAAGGTGTGCTGAACACGGTGCAGCATGCCGCGGGCCTCGTAATGGGGATCGGCGAAGATATCCGCTATGGAATTAATCGCCGCACAGGGCACATCGCCGCTGGTGCAGCGCTCCACCACCTCCGCCATGGCAAACGCGGTGGTGAAACCGCTGACCACGCCGTCGATCAAGGCCCGGTCGCGGACCCGGTCGGCCGTCGTGGGATGGCTTTGCGCCAGATCGGGGCGGTCAAGGACATTGCTGGCCATGCGGGCCCAGATCTTGTCCGAGGTGCACGCAATGGCGACCCAGCCGCCGTCCCTGGTGGGAAAATGGCCATGCGGGCAGACGTTGCGGGTACCCAGGCCCTCCCGCCCGCGCACCGTGCCATGGCGGGCATAGGCGGGGGCGACCTCGTCCAGCACCCGGAAGATGCTTTCGTACAAGGCGACGTCGATGCTTTGCCCCTGGCCGGTCTGTTGCACCGAACGCAACGCCAGCAAGACGCCGATAGCGCCGAATAATCCCGATATATAATCTGCCAACGAGGTTGAGCCCGGCGTTACCGGCGCCTCACCCTCCATGCCCGCCAGATAGGTCAGGCCGCCGACTGCATGGGCGACGCGGGCAAAGCCGGGGCGGTTGCGGTAGGGGCCGTCCTGGCCATAGCCGCTGACCTGCAGCAGAACCAGCCCTGGATTGATGGTGCGCAGCACGTCATAACCCAGGCCCCATTTCGCCAGGGTGCCGGGCCGGAAATTCTCGCAGACCACGTCCGCCTCGCCGACCAGGCGTTTGAACAAAGCCGCGCCATCGGGGTCCTTCAGGTTCAGGGTGATGGAATGCTTGTTCCGCGCCTCGGATAGCCAGGTCAGCGTGCTATCGGAGATTTCCGTCGCGGTGCCGAATTGGCGCATGGGATCACCCGCGCCCGGCTGCTCCACCTTGATGACTTCGGCCCCAAACTCGGCCAGGATCGCAGCCGTAAACGGCGCGGCCAGAAATGTGGCCAGGTCCAGCACCCGGACGCCGTCCATTGGTTTGGGTGTGCTCATTTTAGGACGTCCGGGTTGATTATATTGACTGGCGCGCCGTTGGCGTAGGCCACGATCTGATCAAAAATGTCTGAGAACTGAATTTCATATTCATCAGAGGTGACATAGCCAATGTGCGGTGTGCAGATCACATTGTCCCTTTGAAACAGGGGATAGGCGGCATCCTGCACCGGCTCCTCCTCGTAGACATCGACGGCGGCCATGCCTGGGCGCCCCGCATCTAGGGCCGCCAATAAGGCACCTGGCGCAATTAAGGGTGCCCGCGAGGTATTGACCAACAGGGCGCTTGGTTTCATCCCGGCCAGATCGGCGGCGGTAACGATGCTGCGGGTCGAATCATATAGACGGATATGGAGCGAGAGCACATCGCAAGCCGCGAAAAAGGCTTCCCTGCTCTTGGGAACGTCATAGCCGTCCGCCCCGGCTCGTTCGCGGGAGCCCTCAGAGGCCCAGATCAGGATATTCATCCCGAAAGCCTTGCCGTATTCTGCCACCGCGCCGCCGATCCGACCATAGCCATAAATGCCCAGGGTCTTGCCTCTGAGGGTTTGGCCCACGCCGATCTGCCATTCGCCGGCGCGTAACGCCGCCATCTGCTGCGGGATCTTGCGCATGGCGGCCAGGATCAGCCCCCAGGTTAGCTCGGCCGTGGCAAAGGACGGCGTCCCCGCATGCTGATCGGACGAGACGATGATGCCTTGTTTGGTGCAGGTCTCCAAATCGATGTGAGGATAGACACTGCGCTGGCTGATCAGCTTCAGATTTGGGAGACGTTCCAACAGCGGCGTGCGAATCTTGGTCCGCTCCCGGATCAGCACCAGGGCTTCCGTATCGGCCAGACGCTCGGCCAGGGTGCCCACGTCCTGGACATGATCATTCCAGATCGTAATCGCGTGGCCATCCAGTTTGGAAAAACAGGGCAGGGTTCTAAGCGTATCGTGATAGTCGTCAAGAATGGTGATTTGCATGACGGCTCCGTATTTCCAGGAATTGTTCAGCGGGGGGAGAATAGCAAATCACAGCGCCAGGGCAATTTTGATAGGACCGTGCATATGACCGACGATCTTCGAACCCTTCGCACGTGGGCCGAGGCTGTGCCGAAAGTTGAATTGCACCTGCACCTTGAAGGCGCCATTCCTTTGCCGGCGTTGTGGCAATTGATGCAAAAATACGGTGGCGACCCAGATGTCGTGGTGGAGGCCGATTTGCGTCAACGCCTGACCTACAAGGACTTTCCTGATTTTATCGCCGTATGGATTTGGAAGAATGGCTTTATCCGCTCCTACGACGATTTCACCTTCATCGCCGAGGCGGTGGCGCGGGATCTGGCGCGGCAGAATATCCGCTATGCCGAGGTGTTTTTCTCGCCAACCCGCTTCGTGGGTCAGGGCTTGCAGCCCCAGGGGCTGGCCAGGGCGATCCGCAAGGGCCTGGACCGGGTGCCGGAAACAGAAGTCTGGCTGATCGCCGATCTGGTCCGTGATCACGGCCCGGAACAGGCAGTGCTGACCCTGGCGAAAATCCAGGGCGTACTGGATCAGGGCATCGTCGGCATTGGTATCGGCGGCTCGGAACACCTGTACCCGCCCGAGCCCTTCGCGCCGGTGTACGAGGCGGCCCGTGGCCTTGGCCTGCGGACGTCGGCCCATGCGGGTGAGGCGGCGGGGCCGGCCTCCGTACGCGGCGCGGTCGCGGCTTTGGAGGTGGACCGGATCGGCCATGGCATCGCCGCCCGTGATGATCCGGGCGTCATGGCGCTGCTGGCGGAGCGGCGGACGCCGATTGAATTATGCCCGCTGTCCAATGTCGCCACCGGTTCGCTGGCCCGGATAGAAGACCACCCGGTACGACAATTCAGGGATGCCGGTCTGATGCTGACCGTCAACACCGACGATCCGGGCATGTTCCACAACTCCATGGCCGAAGAGTTCGTGGTGCTGCATGAGGTCTTTGGCTTCAGCCGGGATGAGATCAAGACGTTCATCCTGAACGGTATTGAGGCTTCGTGGCAGGCCCCGGACCGGAAAGCAGTCATGATGCAGGCGTTTCAGGACGATCTAGCCTGGCGGGCGTAATCCTCTGTCATTGCCGGGCTTGACCCGGCAATCCATGTCGCTATCACGCTTGTTATTATCGGCAGAACCACTGGATGCCCGGATCAAGTCCGGGTATGACGGTTCAGAGAAGCTTAGCTCCACAGGCCGCGACGGCGGCCTGGCACCCCTGCGCTGCCCTCGCGGAGCGGTGCGCCTAGCGCACAAGCGTGAGCGATAAAGATCTAGAACGCAATAACGTTGCGGGCGACTTCGCCGGTTTTCAGCTGGTCCATGGCGTCATTGATTTCTTCCAGCTTGATCCGGCCGGAGATCATTTCGTCCAGCTTCAGATCGCCGCGCAGATAGAATTCTACCAGGCGGGGCATATCAACCCGAAAATGGTTCGAACCCATGGAAGACCCCTGGATTTTCTTTTCCCGCAAAAAGTCCGGCCCGTGCAGCTCAACATTGGTGCCAACCGGCACCATGCCGATGATCGTCGCCGTGCCGCCCCGGCGCAGCGCTCTGAAAGACTGCTCCGCCGTCAGTTTCAGGCCGACTGCTTCAAACGAATATTCCACGCCGCCATCGGTCAGCGAGCGGATCTGCTTGACCGCGTCGCCATCGGCTGGGTTGACCACATCCGTGGCGCCGAATTCCTTGGCCAAGTTCAGTTTCGAACCCACCATGTCGACGGCGATGATCTGACCCGCTCCGGCAATCTTGGCGCCGTTGATGGCGGATAGCCCGATGCCGCCGCAGCCGAACACGGCCACGGTCGAGCCCGGCTCGACTTTAGCTGTATGGAACACCGCGCCGACGCCGGTCATGACGCCGCAGCCGATCAGAGCAGCCCGGTCCAGGGGCATGTCCTCGCGGACCTTCACGACGGAATGTTCGTGGGTCAGAATATATTCCGAGTACGAAGATAGATTGGCGAACTGGCCGACCACTTCGCCGTTCTGGCTGAGGCGCTGCTGGCCATCCCTGGCGCGTTGCACCATGGGGCTTTCACACAGCGTCATCCGGCCGGTCAGGCAGAATTCACATTCGCCGCAGAACGTGGACAGGCAGGTGATGACATGATCGCCCTTCTTCACATAGGTGACGTCCTCGCCTACTTCCTCGACCACGCCAGCGCTCTCATGGCCCAGCACGCAGGGGCAGGGGATGGGATACAGCCCCTCGATGAAATGCAGATCACTGTGACAGACGCCGGCGAAGACGGTCCGGATAAGAACTTCGCGCCGGGCCGGTTTGTCGATCTCTATTTCCTCGATGGTCAAGGGCTCGTGCGCCGCCCGCATCACCGCAGCTTTCGCTTTCATTGTGTACTCCTCCCAAATTAGAAACGTGTTGGCCCGACTGTATCCCGGACCGAGGCGCAAGTGCCAGTGCTATTCGATGGCCGGTGATATCGGTGAAAGCAGCCAGGCGGTTTGGTGGTTGAGGCGCCGGGAACATGACCCTTTTTTCTTCAAAAAGGGACCGTATCCCCACCTGGCAATGTTCGTTCGGAACGATAGGCTTGGTGAAAATTGGCAATAATTAAGTAAGGTGCCCTTAGAACTCCCCTAGAACTCCCTGAAGCTCCGGAACTCCACGGAACTCCATCGACAATGGCGCTGATAGGCTCTGGCCGTGAGTGTTCTTATCCGCCCCGCCGGCCAACGAAAAATTCGTAGCTATAGCTGTCGCCAAACTGGCGCTGCATCGGGCAGGGTGAAATGCCCAACCAGATCATGGCCATGGTCACGGAACATGTTGGCGGTGGTTTTCACATCCGTCATGGCCGGGTATTCATCGGCAAAGAAGGCTGTGGCCTCGGCGGGACGTTCGGCCTCGGGCCGTAACCACACCAGTTCCGTCGCGGCGAGATACCCGCCCGGTTTTTTTAATGGCCACCAGGCCTCCAGCGCCTGGGCGAAGCCCATGATATAGGCCGAACCCTCGGCCCAGATCAGATCGAATGTATTTTCCGCAAAGGCCAGGGCGTTCATATCTCCCGCCAGGGCCTCCACCTGTTCCATGACCTCGGCCGCCTCGATGCAAGTCTTCAGCTGGTCCAGATACTCCGCAGGAAAATCGACGGCGGTGACATAACTGTCTAGTTCCTGGGCCAGTGCCAGGGTCTGCATGCCCGGACCACAGCCAATATCCAGAACACGGGGATTTTCGGGCAGGTCACCGCACAGGGAAAGCGCCCGGCTCGTGCTGTCCCTATTGCCTGGCCCTTGCCTGGGCAGGCCGCGCTGCACGTCCAGAAATACGTCCCAAAGGCGCGCGTTCTCTTCCATCCAAAATCCTCCTCCACCATCACCATATTTCACAACGAAATAGACGCGTCAGGCGCGCACATTTTGAGCTTTGGCAATTTGACGGGCAAGGCACTGAAAAAGACGAGGGTTGGCTCAGGGTGCCGCCGGAACTCCTCGGAACGCGGGCATATTTTAGTAGAAGCAAACCGTCAGGCCAACGAAAGCAAGGATGAGGTGCAATCTCGACCAGAGAACGTCCCCCCTGATCCTATTCAAACGTGGAAAACGGGTGGGGTGCGCGTCCTTGCCTTCCTTTCTTGCCATATTGTTTTTTCTGCCATCAATTTCACTCACGTTTGAAATCATGTCCCGGTATTTCCCGCGTACATTGATATGCATGCGGCTGCGCTCATAATGTTTGAGGCTCATGACAAGGCCGTACAGATTGATAATGACTATGAAAACGCCAATTAGGCCGTTGTGATCGTTCGAAATCGCCGCTGATGCGATGAAGGCCAAAAGGGCCGCCGATACCGCCACGATCATGTTCGTTGCTTAAGACTGGAGGGTCTCGTGGTGGCGGGCGTTGCGGCCCTGTTCCTCATACATCGAAAGCCAAAATTCGATTTTGTCATCAGCCATGATTCAAGCCACTCCTCCGACGATAGGTACCGCCGATGCCTTCATATTGAATCGAAGTTACTGACACTTACGAAATTAGGTAATTTCGATGTCTTCTCTATGGCTACTCCGCAGCCTCGGCCAATGCAGGCGGTTTCGAGGCGCCCATCCATTTCTGGAAGACCGGCGTGGTTGGCGGCTCCAACGTTGTGTCGGCTTTGCAGCGGGCTTTCAATTCCTCCACCGTGCCGCCGAAATCGAATAGCTCCACATCACCGCGTTCCGCCGCCATGCGCCGGCGTAGATCGTCGGTGCCGCGCTGGTCGATGCCGTAGTCAGCGCCCAGCATGACGCCATAGCGCTTGGCGCCCTCGACGGTGATCAGGCCGCGCTGGGCATCCAACGCGACTTGTGCGGGGTCGCGCTGCAGCGGATCACCCCAGCCGCCGCCGCCCCAGGTGTTGAAATAGAGGATATCGCCGGCCTCGACCCTGATACGGTCACATTTGGATTCCATCCATTCCTCGCTGCCATCGGCGCGGACCATGAGTTTGTTGCTGCGCGCGCCAGGGTGGCCGCCGTTTACGCCCCAGGGGTGCGTCAGCCAGCGGTCGTCGTGGATCGAGATATTGCCCGGTTCCAGAAATTGATAGCCCATGGAGAGGCCGTTGCCGCCCCGGTGCAGGCCCGGCCCGCCGCTATCGGCGATAGTCTCGTACTGCACGATGCGCAGGGGGAAATACGCCTCTAGGAATTCGTTGGGCACGTTGGTAAACGCCGGCCACAGGGAATGGCCGTCGGCGCCGTCACCGGCAGGCCGGCCCGGTATACCGCCAAAGCCGATCTGGTAAAGCTGGTACCACTCACCGTTTTTGTCATAGCCCGAATACATGAAATGGGGGCTGTCTGAGAAACCGGCGGCGCAGAGCGCGTCCGGCGAACCCTGGCCCAGCAATCCACTCATGATATCGAATATCCGACCCAGCAGATGGGTGCGACAGCTCAACGCCGCCGGGCGGATGGGTTTCAGTATGGTGCCGCGCGGGATGCGCACCTTGACCAGATCATAGAAGCCGTCGTTGAACAGGATCTGCGGATCGAACAGATTGATGAAAAAGGCGCCGAGGAACATCTTGAACATCTCCTCGTTCAACAGGAAGTTCACGGAACTGATGGATTGCGGGTCCGTGCCTTCGAAATCAAAGATCGCGGTGTCGCCTTCCCGCCACAGGGTGCAGGCGATTTTGTACGGGCCCATGCCGACGCCATCGTCGTCGATATAGTCCTCGAAATACTGTTTTGTCTCGGGAATCACCTGTTTCAGGATGGCGCCCATGGCACGCTTGTTCCGCTCCAGCATTTCGTCCATGGCGGTGACAAATTCATCGACGCCGAAACGTTCGCAGTTCTCCACCACGCGGCGCTCGGCCATGCGCAGGGCGGCGATAATGGCGTTGAAGTCGGAGCGGTTCCACTCCGGCAAACGGCAGTTCCGCAGGATAAGCTCCAGAATTTCCTCGTTCAATTGGCCCTTGCGGTAGATCTTGATGGGCGGGATCTGCACGCCCTCCTCGAACAGTTGTGCAGCATCGGTAGGCAGGCTGCCCGGCACCTTGCCGCCGATGTCCGTCATATGGCCGAACATGGCGCCCCAAGCGACGATGCGGCCGTCGATATAGATTGGCATCATGGTCAGCCAGTCATTCAGGTGGCTGATGGCGCCGTTGCAGAAATAGGGATCGTTGGTCAGAAAGACATCGCCTTCCTCAATGGTGCCGTCGTAACCAGCCTGGAAACCATGGAAGAAGGAGCCGAACTGTCCCACGACCATCTTGCCGTCCTGATTGGCGATCATGGGAAAGGCGTCGTGCTGTTCGCGGATGCCCGGCGACATAGCGGTGCGGAACAAAACCGCGTCCATCTCATCGCGGGCATTGCGCAAGGCGTTCTCGACGATATCCAGGGTGATCGGATCCAGATCCGCCTTCCGGAACGGCGTCGTGTTGGTTTGGATAATTTGTGCTGGCATTGCCTTGTCCCCTAAATCGAACCTTTAGCCGACTGGCCGGATCAGAATATTGCCCACAGCGTCGGTCTCGCCTTCGTGGCCCGGCCGAATCAGTGTGGTGGAATCCATCTCGGTCACGATGGCCGGGCCGGGAATACGGTTGCCTGCCCGTAGCAGGGCGCGGTCGTAGATCTCGGCTGGCTGGTCCTTGCCCTCCACATAAACACTGGTGTCCATATAGGCTGCCGCTGACGGGTCACTGCTGCCCGTGGGTAGAACTTCCGCCTGGGCCGAGCTTTCCTGCCCCTGCACCAAGGCACGCAGGTTATACAGCTCGTGGCCGGTTTCCAGCGCGAAGGTGAACATCTGCTCGTGCATGGCGTTGAAGCGCTTGCCGGCCTCCGACATGCCGCCGGCGCCGAATTCCTCGGGTGTCATATCCACAGTCAGCTGCATAGCTTGGCCCGCAAAGCGCAGGTCGATCTGATACAGCGTGGTTTGATCCGCGCGTGGCACACCTTCGTGGTCCAGAGTGCCGGCGGCGGTTTCCGCCAGCTCTTCCAGTATGCCGCGGACCTCGCCATCGGAGGTGTCTTCAAACTTGCGCACAAACGTACGCGAGGCCTCGTCGCGCACCCGCGTGGTGGCATCGCCATAGGCGCACAGCACACCCGGCCCTGGCGGGATCATCACCGGCCAGCTACCCATCAGCTTGCCCAGGGCATTGGCATGCAGCGGCCCCGCGCCGCCGAAACCGACTAGGGCGAAATCACGCGGATCATAGCCCTGTTCGACCGAGACCAGGCGTAGGGCGCCGAACATGTTCTCGTTGACGATATTGACGATACCTTCGGCGGTTTCCTTGATGCCGAGGCCCATGGCCTGGGCCACCTTGCCCATGGCGTGTTCCGATGCCGCGTAGTCAAGCTGCATGTCGCCGCCCAGCTTGGCGCCGGATGGTAGATAGCCCAGCACCACGTTGGCGTCGGTCACGGTGGGTTCCTCGCCACCCTTGCCATAGGCCGCCGGTCCCGGCTCCGCGCCCGCGCTTTGCGGGCCAACACGGAGCGCCTTGGTCAATTCGGGTACATAGGCGATGGAGCCGCCGCCTGCGCCAACCGTGCGCACATCGATAGAGGAAGCGCGCACGGTCACGTCCGCCACGCGGGTTTCCCGCCGGGTCCGCGCCACGCCGTCTTCGATCAAGGCAACGTCCGTGGAAGTCCCCCCCATGTCGAAAGTCAACAGGTTCTCGAAGCCGGCTTGTTTGGCGATCCAGATGGCGCCCGTAACACCGCCCGCGGGCCCGCTCATCAACAAATTCACCGGCGCTTCCTTAGCCGCGTCGGCCGAGGCTAGGCCGCCGTCGGAACGTAGGATATGCAACTGTACCCCGTTCATGCGGCTGTTTAGCTCGGCCTCCAGGCTCTCGATATACTTCGAGACCACGGGTCGGATATAGGAATTGACCACGGTCGTCTCCGCCCGTTCGTACTCATACATCTCCGGGATCACTTCGGATGAGATGGAGATGGGAATGCCCGGCATGACCTGTTCGGCGATAGCGCGGATGCGTTGTTCGTGTTCGCCGTTGGCATAGGCATTGACGAGAGAGACGGTCAGGGCCTCGACCCCGCTGCCTTTCAGCCTGTCGATGGCATCCGCCATTGCCGCTTCATCCAGGGGCTCTACGATTTCACCCAGGGCGCTCATGCGTTCATTGGCCTCGATGGTAAGCTCCAGCGGTGCCAGAGGGTCGCGCTTGTTGAAGATGACCCAACCGCCCAGGCCGCCAGGCACATACGAGCGCGCGATCTGCAGGACTTGCTTGTAGCCCTTGGTGGTGATCAGGCCGACCAAGGCGCCGTTGCCGGTCAGGACGGTGTTGGTCGCAACGGTGGTGCCGTGCATCACAGCGCCGATGGCGGCAGGCTCTATACCGGCCTCGCGGCAGATTTTCTCAATACCGTTCAGAACGCCACGGGAGGAATCATCCGGGGTCGAGGGCACTTTGGCGGTGAAGGCATGGCCGCTGCCTTCATCGATCAACAGTAGATCCGTGAAGGTGCCGCCCACATCCACGCCCAGGCGGTAGCCGCCATCGCTTGCCGCGCGCCGGGGCGTGGGCTTGCTGAGTATCCTGGGCGCCGGCGGTACGCTGGTCGGCGCGCTGGTCTCGGTGGGTGTTTGCCTGCGAGCTTGCGGCGCTGGCGCATAATCCGGCGTGCCGGGTTGAGTATTGGGCGGCGCGACTCGCGGCGGAGCAATGGTTGGTGTCGGCGCAATAGTTGGCGGTGGCGCGATCGTTGGTGGTTGCGATATCCGGGCCGAGGCTGATGTCCGTTGCCTATTGCCTTCGCTGCCTGCCTGGCTGCCGGGCGCGCGTAGCTTGTCTTCCAGCTGTCCCATATCCTGTTTCAGGTCCGAAAGCTGCTCGGTGAACCAATCGCTTGGTCCCTTGCCGTCCTGTGCCATCTGGCATCCCTTTGTTGTATGCGAACAGGTGCCCCATCCACCTGGAATTTGGCGATCAGTCTAATACGAGAATGCGGCTTGGGTACAGGCCCGCGCGATGCTAAATCATGGTTTCCGAAAACAAATCACGGGCGCGGCGCACATGTTGGGACGGTTTGATATCGAGGGCGATGCCGAACGGGCCTTCGCGGTGTTGCAGGGAGGCGGTATTGCCATTTTGCCCATGGACGTGGGCTATTCCTTGATTGGCGGTTCGGAAGTGGCGCTGGCAAAAATCTTCGAGACCAAGGGCCGTACCGCCTCCAAACTAAACGCCATGGTCGGTAATGATGAAATCCACCAGGCCATTCACTCCATTGACCAGCGGGCCCAGGAAGTGGTGCAGGCGATCACCAAGGATGCGGGCCTGCCCCTGGGCGTGATCGCGCCGTGTGACCCCTCGCATCCGTTGTTGCGGGTGTTGAGCCTGGATGGCAGCTCCAAGGACGGCACCATCGCCTTGTTGATGAACGCCGGGCCTTTTCACGAAGCGATCAGCCGGCTAAGCCTGACGGCGGGGCATCCGCTGTTCGGCTCCTCCGCCAACCGCTCGCTGCAAGGCACCAAGTTCCGGGTCGAGGATATGGAGCCGGAGATCACAGCCATCGCAGACGTCATCATCGACTACGGCTTGCGCAAGTATCACCCTTACAAGGCCTCATCCACCTTGTTGGACGTGGTGAACATGGAAGTCGTGCGCTATGGCGCCTGTTTCGAGTTGATCGACGATATATTGCGCCGCCGCTTCGATATCACCCTGCCATCGCCACCCGCTTAACTGTTCACTAGGGACACCACGTTGGTGGCGAAATCCTCCATGCGGTCCAGCATAGCGTTCAGGTCCAACGCGGTCAGGTTGATGATCATCGAGGTGGTGCCGATCTCGGCGAAATCGCGGATATCGCCGGCGCGCTGCTCGGCTGTGCCGGTGAAGATCAAACGTCCGCCGTCCTGGTGCTTTTCAGCCTGCTCAGTATGGAAGGCACAGTTGTATGCCAGCCCGATGGAGGCGGGATCGCGGCCAGTGTCATTGGCCAGACCGTGCAGTTTTTCCACACGGGCGCGATATGTCTCCACCTTGTCCATGCGGATGGTGGGGTTGGAGCCGAAGGGATACCAGGTATCGCCCATGGCCACCGTGCGGCGCATGGCGGATAGGCTTTCGCCGCCGATCCAGATGGGCGGATGCGGCGTTTGCACTGGTTTTGGGTCCATGCCGATCTTGTCGAATTTGACGAACTCGCCGTCATAAACCGGGCGGTCCTGGCTCCAGACTGCCTTAATGGCCTCGATATATTCGTTCGTTACCCGGCCCCGCGCCTCGAAGGGCGGCAGGCCCAGGGCCTCGAACTCCTCCCGCATCCAACCGGCACCACAGCCGAATGTGACGCGCCCGCCCGACAGCTTGTCGATGGTGGACAGGGACTTGGCCATGAACAGCGGGCCGCGATGGGGCACCACGGTGACGGAGGTCAACAGCCGGATATCCTTGGTGATGGCGGCCAGCCAGGTCAGCAGGGCGAACTGTTCCATGCTTTCCACGTTGCCGCCCGCACCGCCGGGAAATTCGCCCGTTTCGCTATAGGGATAGGTGGAGTCTATCTCGGTTGGCACCACGATGTGATCCGACACGGTCAGATAGGTAAAGCCCAAGGCCTCGGCCTTATCGGCAATGGTCTTGATATCCGCCGCGTTCGAGAGCGGTCCCCGGTTCGGTGCGCTGACGCCAAATTTCATGACTGCTTCCTTTATTCGAAAAATTTCCGGCTTGATTGTACACCCAAGCGGGGCGGGGTAGGCTAGATGAGAATTCACAGGCGGGTGGGATAAATATGCAGTTCAAGGATAAAGTAGCGGTGGTAACGGGTGGCGCCTCGGGCATAGGGGCGGCCTGCTGCCGCAACTTCGCCGCGCGCGGCGCCAAGGTGGTGGTCGCCGATCTGAACGGTGATGGCGCCAAGGCGGTGGCTGCCGAATTCGGCGGTCTGGGCGTCGGCTGTGATGTGGGTGAAGAGGCCGAGATCGATGCCCTGGTCAAGGCCGCGGAAGATGCCTATGGCCCGATCGATATTTTCTTTTCCAACGCGGGCATCAATTCGGGCCGGGAATTGCTCAATACGGATCTGTCGGTCTGGGAAGATCAATGGCGGGTCAATTTCATGTCCCATGTCTATGCCGCCCGCGCGGTGATGCCGGGCATGATCGAACGGGGCGGCGGCTATCTGCTGCACACCGCATCCATGGCCGGCATTCTGATCTCTCACGGCAATCTACCCTACACCGTGTCGAAACATGCGGTGGTCGGTCTGGCGGAGTATCTTTCCATCACCCATCATCATCAGGGTATCCGGGTTTCGTTACTGGCGCCGCTGGGCGTGCGCACGCCTATGCTGGGGGATGTGACAAAGCCATTCGCGGCTACCGCTACCGGCCCTATCAAGGAACCGGAGGAAGTCGCCGAACAGGTGGCCACGGCGGTGGAGGAAGAACGCTTTCTTATTTTGACCGATGAAATCGCCCAGACCTGGATGGATGGCAAGGCCAACGATCTGGAACGCTGGTTGAACGGCATGCGCCGTATGCAGGACAAGATCGAAAGCCTCGGCGGCCGGGACCCATAGGCGGGCGGGAGAGTAAGATAATGCAAGAAAATGGATTGATCGCCATAGTCAAACGGGACTGCCCGACCTGCGTCATGGTGGCCCCGGTGCTGCAGCAGCTCGAAAGCGACGGCGGCCTGACGGTGTATAGCCAGGACGATCCCGGATTTCCTGAAGGCATGGACGTCGCCGACGATACGGCCCTGGATATCTCCTACCGCCTGGAGGTAGAAATCGTGCCCACGTTGGTGCGTTTCCAGGATGGCGCGGAGGTTGAGCGCACATACGGATGGGACCGCGTGGCGTGGGAAAGCCTGACAGGTCGGGATGATCTGGGCGCGGATCTGCCCGCGTTCAAGCCCGGCTGCGGCGCCCTTAATCAAGAGCAGGATTACCTGGCGGAACTGAAAATCCGCCACGGCGATACGCCCATGGTTTCTCGCCTGGTATCCCTTGGTGCCAAGGAAGACGCCATAGAGGCCTGTTTCGAACGGGGCTGGAGCGACGGCCTGCCCGTCGTCCCGCCGACCCAGGAACGTGTCCTGGCCATGTTGGAAGGCACCACACGTGCGGCGGATGAGGTCCTGGGGTTGATGCCCTCGAACCTGGATATCTGCACAGTGGAAAAAGTTGCCATCAACGCCGTGATGGCCGGCTGCCGGCCCGATTATATGCCTGTGGTGCTGGCCGCCATCGAGGCTGTTTTGGACGAGGATTACTGCCTGCATGGCACCTTGGCGACGACGCGCTTCGTCGGCCCCGTGGTTATCGTCAACGGTCCCATTGCCAAGCAGATCGATATGAACGGCAAGGGCAATGCCTTGGGCCAGGGCAACCGTGCCAACGCCACCATTGGCCGGGCGGTCAATCTGGCGGTCCGCAATATTGGCGGCGGCAAGCCACAGGGTGTTGACCGGGCCACCCTGGGCAATCCGGGCAAGCTTAGTTATTGCTTCTGCGAGGACGAGGAGGGTTCCGCTTGGGAGCCAATGACAGTGGATCGCGGCTTGAAGGCGGGTGCTAACGCGGTCACCGTATTTGCCGGCTATGGTCTGCAGGGCGTGATCGACGACAAGGCGCGATCGCCTGAGGAGTTGGCACAGACCTTCGCCACCTCTCTGCATGCCGTGGATAACATTCACAAGATCCCCGGCCCCGATTGTTTGCTAGTGGTGTGCCCCGAGCATGAAATTACCCTGATGCAGGGGGGCTGGGATAAGGCGCGGTTCCATTCCGAAATCATGGCGCGCATGCAGCTGCCGGCAGAGGACGTCATGCGCGGTGCTCACGGTATGGCCGAAGGTGTGAAGCCGGAACTGGCCGGCCAGACCGTGCCGAAGCTGCTGCCCACTGGACTATTGATTGTTCGAGCAGGCGGCGGTGCGGGCAAATTTTCCGGTATCATTCCCGGCTGGACTCCCGGTACGCCCGAATCCAGCCGGCCTGTCACAAAGGAGATCAAGACATGAGTATTGCGGACGCCCTGTTGGACCCCACGGGGGAGCGGGAGGCGGTGGAGAAACCGCGCTTGGCCCGCCCAACTTCGTTGGACGGTTTGACCGTCGGGGTGCTGGATATTTCCAAGGTGCGCGGCGACGTCTTCGTCGAACATCTCGCCACCCTGTTGGAAGGCCGCGGCATTACCGTTAAACGCTACCGCAAGCCCACCGTGGCACGGACCGCGCCCAAGGAAATCGAAAAGGCCATCGTCGAGGAAGTGGACGTGGTTGTCGAAGGCCTTGCCGATTGAGGCAGCTGCACATCGTGCTGTATGCATGATATGTTGAATCTAGAAAATCGCGGCATACCTAGCGTTGGCGTCGCCACTACCGAATTCATCGAGGCGGCGGCGGTGCAGTCGGAGGCGCTGGGTTTCGACCCTGCCTACATCTGGGTGCCCCATCCAATTCAGGACCGTACGGACGCGGAATTACATGCCTTGGCCGAGGGCCACGTGGACCGGATCATCGCTGCGCTGACGGAGCAAGCTTGACGGATTAGTGAAGTGAATAAGCATAAAAATTGGAAACATAATTCGAGCGGGAGAGTGTTATGGACTTAGATTATTCCGACCAAGTTGCCGAAATGATTGCGCAGGTCGATGTCTTCATGAAGGAGCATATCTACCCGCGCGAACTGGACCATTGGGAATGGGTCGATGATCAGGAAAACCTCTGGCAGTATCCGCCGTGGTTCGAGGATCTGAAAGCCAAGGCCCGGGAAGCTGGCATCTGGAACTGGTTCCTGAACAAGGAGTATGACCAGTTCAGCCCAGGCCTTTCCAACCTGGAATTCGCCCCGATCATGGAGCATATGGCCAGGGTCCCCTGGGCCCAGGAAGTCTTCAACTGCTCTGCACCTGACCGGGGCAATATGGAGGTGCTGGCACGATTCGGCACGCCCGAACAACAGGACAAATGGTTGTTGCCGCTGCTGGCCGGAAAAATCCGCTCCGCTTTCTCGATGACGGAACCGGCGGTGGCATCCTCCGATGCGGGCAACTTGGAAACCACCATCGTCCGCGACGGCGATGAATATGTCATCAATGGCCGCAAGTGGTTCACCTCGAACGCCTATAACCCCCTGTGCAAGATTTTCGTGGTCATGGGCAAGACCGATACCGAGGCCGTGCGCCACAAACAATTCTCCATGATCCTGGTGCCTAAAGATACGCCAGGCGTCATTCTGGAACGGCCACTGCGGGTCTTTGGCGGCGTGCATTCACCGGGCGGTCATGCCCAGGTGCATTACGATAATGTGCGTGTGCCGTTAGAAAATCTGATCCTGGGTGAGGGCCGGGGTTTCGAGATCGCGCAAGGCCGCCTCGGGCCGGGACGCTTCCAATATGCCATGATGTTCGTGGGCATGGCGCATCGCTGTTTGGAGCTGATGTGCCGCCGGGTTGAGGAGCGCGAGGCGTTCGGCGAAAGGCTGTCCCAGAAAACCTCCATTCAGCATGACATCGCGCGTTCCCGCTGCGAGATCGAACAATGCCGCATGCTGGTTCTGACCGCCGCTGACAAAATGGACAAATACGGCCCCAAGGAGGCGCGCGACTATATCTCCATGGTCAAGGTCATCGCGCCGAAAATGGCGCTGGACGTTGCCAACCGGGCGATCCAGGCCTATGGCGGCGCCGGCTTCACGCAAGATACCCCGCTGTCCCATATCTATATGACCGCTCGTTTCTGCCAGGTCGCCGACGGACCGGACGAGGTGCATATGTCGCAACTGGCCCGGCGGACCATCCGGGACCTGTTCTAGGCTACGCTGCCGGTCGGCGCTGTGGATGTGTTCGCCTTAGCCGGTGGCACACCGGTGGGGCCAATGGACCCAGACCAACAAAAAGGAGACGACGAAGCAGATGGAAAGACGTATCGAACTCGAAGGGGTTTCGAACTTTCGTGATATGGGTGGCTACCGGACCGCGAGTGGTGAAAGCGTTAAATGGCGGACCTTTTATCGTTCCGATACACTCTCGTCACTTACCGATGCCGATATTGCCACGGTTTGCGAATTGGGCGTGAACACTGCCGTTGACCTGCGCTATGGCGATGAGCGGGCGGAGGAGCCGTCGCGGTTTCTGAACCATGATCAGGTTGAGGTGCTGGAGCTGGGACTGGATGAGCGGCCCGGTGTTTCGTTCCTGGATAGCTTTCAGGCCGCCCCCGACGCGGCGGAAACAGCGCGCACATATTTAACCGAAAATTACAGCAATTATCCGTTCCTCTATGCCAAGGGCTACGGCACCTTGATGCGCCGACTGGCGGCGGGTGACCGGGTCATCGTGCATTGCACCGCCGGCAAGGACCGCGCCGGCACCGCCGCCGCCCTGGTGCTGTCGGCCCTGGGCGTGCCGCGCGAAACCGTGTTCGAGGACTATTTGCTGACCAATCAGTATTGGGACCGGGCTGGCCGGGAACGTCCGGGCATGGACCCCGAAACCGTCGCCTCGATTTTTTCCGCCCGCGAGGAATATTTGACGGCAGCATTCGCAGCGATAGAAGGCCAGTGCGGCACTGTGGAGTCGTATCTGGAAGAGGTTCTTGGACTCGATGACGCTGCACGCGCCGCGTTACGTTCCGCCTGTTTAAGCTAGAGCCTTATTTATTTAGGAAGTTCAGCGGCAGGCCGGGGCGGGGCCACTCCATGGCAACCAGCTTGCCGGTGGATGAGAGAGTAATATAAGCCGTGCGCAGGTCTTCGCCGCCAAAGCAGATATTGGTGGCGTACGGATCGTCTGGCGTGGCTACGTGCTCGACTTCGCCGCCACCCGGCGCGACCACCGTGATACCGCCGCGCACGATGGTGCCGATACAAACGTTGCCGGCGCTGTCCATGGCCAGACTATCAAAGAAGCGGTAGTCGAAGACGCCCAGCAACAGTTTTCCCGGCTCCCACGGCGCCTCGCCTTGGCCGCGCACGATCTTGCCCGGTTCCGCGATTTCATAGGCCCAGCAGCGTCCGGCGTGGGTTTCCGCCACGTAGAGCGTCTTTTCGTCCGCCGACAGACCAATACCGTTGGGGCCGCTGATGGGAAAGATCGCTTCGGTAATGCAGGAACCATCCGCCTTGGCGTAATAGACCCCGGTGCGGTCTTCATCGCGCGGGCGGATCTTGCCGTGATCGGTGAACCAAAAGCCGCCGTCCTTATCGAAGACGATGTCGTTGGGGCCGCGCAGGGGGTGACCGTCGCATTCGCTGTACAGCACTTCGACCGCACCGGTCTCCAAGTCCACCCGCTCAATCCGGCCGCCGGAATAATCATCGTCCTGATAGCCTGGCAAAATCTTGTCACCCTTGAAGTGCCAGCGGAAGCCACCGTTGTTGCAAACATAACAGGCGCTGTCCGGCCCGATGGCCGCGCCATTGGGGCCACCGCCGGTTTCGGCCACTACCTCAACCGTGCCACCGGGCTTGACGCGGCTTAGGGTGCCGCGCGCGATTTCCACCAGAATGACGTCGCCGTTGGGCATGGCGATGGGGCCTTCGGGGAACTGAAGGCCTGTCGCGACTTCACGAATTTCACTCATCAACACTCTCCGGGTTGCAATATTCTTTGCTCTAGCATGGCATGGTCCGCGTCTTGGCGCTATGTTGCCGTCGTTCAATGAACCCTGTTTCGAAGTTAGCAAGGGAATTACATGCCGCCACGCCAACGTATCGCCGTCACAATACCTGCCGGACAAAGCGTTTCCGACACCATCAAGCGGGTCAAATGGGCCGAGGCGAACGGCTATGAAGACGGCTGGATGTCGGATACGGGATCGCCGGATTCCCTGACCCTGATGGCCGGCCTGGCCGCGCATGCGCCGACGTTGCGTCTTGGCATCGCCATCGTGCCGGTCTATTCCCGCACTCCGGCGGTGTTGGCGGCGACGGCCAATACCCTGGGCCAACTGATGCCTGGACGGGTTGTTCTTGGCCTGGGCGCCTCGTCCCAGACCATGATGGATCAATGGAACGGGGTACCCCTGCAGAAACCCCTGACCAGGGTGAGGGAGACCGCCATCATGGTCCGCTCCATGCTGGCGGGGGAAAAATCGAACTTCGATCTCTCCACTCTCTATTCCAAGGGCTATACCCAACCAGCCCTGGAGCACGAGGTGCCGATTTACCTGGCCGCCCTGCGCCCCAAGATGATCGAGATGGCGACGGAAGTCGGTGATGGCGTGATTTTCAACCTGTGGCCCAGAAAGGCTCTGCCCAAGATGATTGAGCATCTCCACATCGGTGCCGAACGGGCCGGCAAGGATCCGGCGGAGGTTGAAGTGGTGAACCGACATCTGGTGCTGGTCACCGATGACAAGGACGCCGCGATTGATGCCTTCCGGGGCCGCATGGCCCCCTATTATGCGACGCCGGTCTACAACAACTTTCTCTCCTGGGCCGGCTACGAGGATGTGGCGGCCACCATCCGCGAAGGCTGGGCCGAGCGCGATCGGGCCAAGACCACGGGCGCGCTGTCATACGAATTGGCCAACGACATCGCCATCATTGGCACGGCGGACGAATGCCACGAACGTATCCGTTGGGCCGGTGAAACTGGTATACATACCCATATCATCGCACCCTTGCCGGCCTCGCCGGAGGATGTCCGACGTACATTCGAGGCCTTTACACCCGAGAATTTTCCCCGCTAGAACGCTAAGACAAAGAGTAGAATTTGCATGTCTGAAACTGCCCGTTTAGCCGTTGATATCGGCGGCACCTTTACCGATGTAGCCCTCGACCTCGGCGGCGCGATGTTCACGCGCAAGGTCCTGACCACCCCACAGGCACCGGAAGAGGGTGTCATGGCCGGCGTCCGCGCCGTCTTGCCCGAGGCCGGGATCGCTGCTAAGGACTTGGATTTCGTCGTCCACGGCACCACCTTAGCCACGAACACGGTGATCCAGCGCAAGGGCGCCAAAACCGCCTTGATCGTTACCGAAGGTTTCCGTGACGCGGTCGAGATGGGCTACGAGCACCGCTTTGACCAATACGACATCAATATTGATAAACCGGTACCCTTGGTGCCCCGCTATCTGCGCCTGCCCGTACTGGAGCGCTGCAACGCCAAGGGTGATGTGCTGCTGGATCTGGATGAAAAAAGCGTCCGTGCGCTGGTGCCCATGTTGCGCGACAATGGTGTGGAAAGCGTTGCTATCACATTGATGCATTCATATGCCAATGCGGCGCATGAACAGCGGGTGGCCGATATCCTGCACGCTAAGCTGCCGGATCTGTGGATCACCCTGTCGTCCGAAGTCTGCCCGGAAATCCGCGAATACGAACGTATGTCCACGGCCTCAGCCAACGCCTATGTGCAGCCTTTGATGGCATCGTATCTGGCGGATCTGGATGCCTGTTTGCGTGACGAGGGCGCCACATGCCCACTGTTCATGATGACCTCTGGCGGCGGCCTGACCACGGTCGAAACCGCGCGGCGGCATCCTATCCGTCTGGTCGAATCCGGACCCGCCGGCGGCGCCATCCTGGCCGGGCATATCGCCATGGAATGTGGTTTGGACAAGGTGCTGTCCTATGACATGGGCGGCACCACGGCGAAAATCTGCCTGATTGACGAGGGCCGGCCGCAAACCTCCCGCACTTTCGAGGTCGACCGGCAATACCGCTTTACCAAGGGCAGCGGCCTACCCCTGCGTATTCCTGTGATCGAGATGGTCGAAATCGGCGCTGGTGGCGGTTCCATCGCGCAGATCGATAATCTGGGCCGCATTCAGGTGGGGCCGGAAAGCGCTGGCTCCGAACCCGGCCCGGCCTGCTATGGCCAGGGCGGGACGGGGGCCACGGTCACGGACGCCGATGTGGCCCTGGGCCGAATCTCGCCGGAAGGGTTCGCTGGTGGTTCGGTGGCGCTATCGCCGGAACTAGCGGATGCGGTGCTCGACGAAACCATTGCGCAGAAGCTCAATCTCGACGGGCCCCTGGCGGCCTTCGCCGTCTCCGAGATGGTGGAAGAGAACATGTCCAACGCGGCCCGTGTACATGCGGTGGAACAAGGCAAGGAGCTGTCCGAGCGAACCTTGATCGCCTTTGGCGGCGCGGCGCCCCTGCATGCCTGCCGTATGGCTGAAAAATTGGGCATGGACCGGGTTATCATCCCGCAAGGCGCGGGCGTCGGCTCCGCCATCGGTTTTCTGGCCGCGCCGGTCTCGTATGAAGTGGTGCGCAGCCGCTATACGCACCTGGCGGCGTTCGAGCCGGAGGGCCTGAACAAGATGTTCGCGGAGATGCATGACGAGGCCCATGCCATCGTGGTTTCCGGTGCGCCGAATGCACGGCTGGAAGAACGTCGAATCGCCTACATGCGCTATATCGGCCAGGGCCATGAGATCGTCGTCGAGGTGCCCGCGCGGGCCTTGACCAAGGATGATGGCCCGGCTCTCCGCGCGGCCTACGACAAGGCTTACGTGGATCTGTTCGGCCGGGACATCCCCTCCATGGAAGTGGAAATCCTGACCTGGGCCCTATCCATTGCGACCATACAGCCAACATCGCCGGCACAGGCCGATGTTTCCGACGCCGGTGCTGCAGCGGCCAGCGGCGAACGAAAGCTGTTCGATGCGGACCTGACCGATTTCGTCGCCGCGCCTGTCTATCAACGCGCCGATATGTCCCCTGGCATGACCTTGCAGGGACCGGCCTTGATCGCCGAGGCGCAGACAACAACGGCGGTAACATCGCATTTTCAGGCCAAGGTTGATGCTGCTGGCCATATTGAAATATCGCGGAAGACGGGAGAAGCCGCATGAGCAAGAATTCAGCCCTATCGGAAATCCAAAACCAGATCATGTGGAACCGTCTGATAGCCATTGTCGAGGAACAGGCGCAAACCCTGATCCGCACGGCCTTTTCCACCGCGGCCCGTGAGGCCGGCGATCTCTCCGCCGGTGTTTTCGACACTCAAGGCCGCATGTTGGCGCAGGCGGTCACTGGCACGCCGGGCCATGTCAATGCCATGGCCGCTTCGGTCGAGTTCTTTTTGGACAAGTATCCCGCCGATACTATGAGCCCCGGCGATGTCTACGTCACCAACGATCCCTGGCTGGGCACCGGCCATCTGCATGATTTCACCATGGTCACGCCGACCTTTTATCAGGGCAAGGCCGTGGGCCTGTTCGCCTCGACGACTCACGTTGTAGATGTGGGCGGTATAGGCTTTGGCGCCGATGGCCGGCAGGTCTATGACGAGGGGCTGTATCTGCCCATTTTGCCGCTAGCCAAGGCGGGCAAAATGGACGAGGCCATTCTGGAAATTGTCCGCGCCAATGTGCGCGAGCCGATCCAGGTCGAGGGCGATCTGTATTCCCTGACCGCCTGTAACGAAATCGGTTGCCGCCGCCTGGTGGAAATGATGGACGAGTTCGGTCTGGATAATCTGGATGGGCTGGGCCAGTACATGGTGCAACATTCCCATCAGGCCATGCTGGATGAAATCGCCAAGCTGCCCAAGGGTACCTACCACAATTCCATGCGGGTCGATGGCTATGACAAGCCGTTGGATCTGGTCGCCGCCCTGACCATTGCCGATGACGGTATTTATGTGGATTTCGCCGGCTCCACCGGGGTCTCCAACAAAGGCATCAACGTGCCGATTACCTATACCCAGGCTTATGCTTCGTTTGGCGTGCGCTGCTTGGTGGGGCCGACCGTGCCGAACAATGCCGGCTCGCTCTCCGCCGTGAAAGTGACCGCGCCCGAAGGCACGATCCTGAACGCGCCGCACCCTTGCGCCGTTGCCGCGCGGCATATTACGGGCCAGATGCTGCCAGACGTGGTGATGGGCTGCCTGCACAAGGCGGTAGCCGGCCGGGCGCCCGCCGAAGGTACATCGTGTCTGTGGAACCCGGCTCTGATGGGCGGCCATGGCCTGGTGCCCGGCGAAGATTTTGCCGATGCGACGCCGTTCGCGGTTGGGCTGTTCCATACGGGTGGTGCGGGCGCGCGGCCGCACAAGGATGGCCTGTCGGCAACGGCGTTTCCCTCCGGGGTGCGCAACACGCCGGTAGAGATCAACGAGTCCATTGCGCCCATCGTGGTCTGGAAAAAGGAATACCGCACGGATTCGGGCGGCGCGGGCGAATTCCGTGGCGGGACCGGGCAGGTGATGCAAATCGCCAGTTCCGAAAACGCGCCCTTTGCCATCGCTGCCACCTTTGACCGTGTGCACCATGCCCCGCGCGGGCGGGAAGGCGGCCTGGACGGTTTCACGGGCAATGTTGAACTTACTTCTGGTGAGGTCCTGAACAACAAGGGCACGCAGTCCATACCGCGCAACGACCGTCTGCATCTGGAAATGCCGGGCGGCGGCGGCTATGGCGATCCATTTCAGCGAGATGCCGCCAAGGTCGCCGTGGACGTGCGCGACGGCATGGTCTCGCTGAGCGCGGCGCGGGATCTTTATGGCGTGGTTCTCGATGCTAGCGGTGCCGTGGATGAGCGCGCGACAGACGCATTGCGAAACAACAAATAGGGGAGAATGAAGCATGGTTGATGTGGGGGATAAGGCACCTGCCTTCGAGGCGGCGGCGGGCAAGAGCGGCGGCAGTGGCGGCATGATTGCCCTGAAGGATCTGAAAGGCAAAAAGGCGGTTCTGTACTTCTACCCCAAGGACGACACGCCCGGCTGCACCACCGAGGCCAAGGACTTCACCGAACTCAAACGAAAATTCTCGGCCAACGGTATTACCGTGGTTGGCGTCTCCAAGGATAGCGTGGCCAAGCATGACAAGTTCGCGGACAAACATGACCTGCGCATCACCCTGGCCTCGGACGAGGACGGCGCCGTCTGTGACAAATACGGCGTCTGGGTGGAAAAGAAGAACTATGGCCGCACCTACATGGGCATCGAACGCTCGACATTCCTGATCGATGCCAAGGGCAGGATCGCCAAGGTCTGGCGCAAGGTTAGGGTCAAGGGCCACGCAGAGGCGGTGCTGGCCGTGGCCAAGGAAATCTAAGGGCTTCCGTCGAACAGCATTCCCGGTCCGACGCCTTTCGTGGTGGCATTGGCCAGCGTCAGCATATGCCAGGCCAGAGCCTGGTTGGAGGTGATGACTGGCTTGTCGATCGTTGCCTCCGCTCTGTCTATGATTCCAAAGGTGCGCAGGTTGGTGCAGGCGGCGAAGATGGCGTCCACATCACCGTTTCGGCCCACGGCGCAAACCGCGTCATGCACGGATTGAGGCGTGATCCGGGCCACGAGCGCTTCCTCGCTTTGCTCGAACGAGCCGAAGGCGGCGATGGTAAGGCCGTTTTGTTCGAGCAGGCTGTTCATGGCCGTGCAGACTTCGGCGACATAGGGGCTGACGACGCCCAGACGCTTGATGCCAAGATGCCGGCAGGCCGCGATAACGGCGCTCAGGGGATCGGTGGTACTGGCCGTGGAATGGATTGACTGAATGGCGTCGGCGACGTTCGCGGGCCCAATGACCGTCGCCCCTGAAGTACAGGCATAGGCCACCACATCCAGCGGCCCGGCGGTAGGTAGCAAGGATACCGCGCGGGGTAGTTCGCGTTCCATGTCCGCCAGTGTTTCCGCCGTGACTTCGGCTCCGCTGGGAATACGCGTGTGATACAGCGCCAATCCGGGCCGATCGAACAGACCGGCAAACTCGGCTTCCAGGGTTTCGTCCGCCTGCAGGACGATGACGCCGAAGGCGGCTTGCGATGCCATGCCTTGATCCAGAATGAAAGGTAGTTTCATGGCCATCACCTCACAAAATGGGCAATTCAGGTGGCGCGCGGCGGCTCAGCAATTCGGCGCCGTTTTCATGTATCACGATGTTTTCTTCATGCACCATGACCTTGCCCGGCCCCACCGTCATGCTTGGTTCCAGGGTAATGACCATATCTGACCGCAGGACGGTTTCATCGAATGAGATCAGCGACGGCGCTTCGGTCAATTGTAGGCCCAGGCCATGGCCGAATCGGCCCACGTCGCTGCCATCCTGGGCAATGACATCCGCCATGACGCGGTACAGATCACGGCAACGCATGCCCGGTCGGGCAGCCTGTAGGGCCGCGTCAGTGGCGCGAAACAGCGTGTCATATGCGGTTTTGGCTGCATCGCTGGCATGGCCAAAGGCGAAGTTGCGGTCAAAGTCGCAAAAATAGCCGTCCAGGGTGGCGCCGGTATCCAGCATCAGGACGTCGCCGGCCCTGACCGGTTCATCACCGGGGGGTGAAATTATATCGCCGTATCCACCCTGATCCGCTCCGCCGACCAGATAGGGTACGTCGTCGGCGCCTTGGTTGAGCAAATCGATCTTGAAGGCGCGGAATGCGTCTCGCAGCCTCTGGCCTTCGTGAAAAATCTGCGCGGCGTTGGCGAAACTATTGCTGGCTATAGCGCAGATCGCTGCAATCTTCTGAATTTCTGCCGATGACTTGACCATGCGTAGGCCCTGAAGCAATGCGGAGGCATCGACAAATGAAGCGCTCTCCAGGCGATCCCGCAACTTCCAAAAATCCACCATAGGCATGCGCAGACTGCTTTCCCGCCCCATCATCATGCCGATCCTAGCATTGCCCCGCAGAGCCTCGATCAGTAGGGAGACGCCGTCATCGCTGGCATGGGGCGAGCACCAGGTGCGGATGTCGTCCAGCCATGTAGCTTGCATCAGCGCCGCACCAATTTCGGGGACAATTGCGATGGGCAGGCCGGAGCGGGGAATTATCAAGAACCAAGGCCGGGTAGGACTTTGCCAGAACAAGGTGCGAAATCCGGTGAAATACCGCATCTCCGCCTCAGTCGTGAAAAACAGCGCATCAAGATGCGCAGCCCTCATCGCGTCCTGGGCCCGCGCCAGCCTTGCCTCATATTCAGCCGATGGAAAATCCGTCATGAGCTCTCAGCCGTCAACCGGTCTCCATGGGCAAGCTCTCGTTGGCGGCCCATTCCTGCAGTGAGGCGTCATAGACGGAAATCTTGTCATAACCTAGAAAATCCAGCACCAGGGCGGCCATGGTCGCGGCAATGCCGCCGCCGCAATAACAGATCGCCTCGCCGCCGAGATCGCCCAAGCCATCCTGAACAGTCTGGCGCAATGCATCCTCGGGCAAATAGGTGCCGTTGTCTTGATCGATCAGGCCCAGCGACGACAACAGCACGCTGCCTGCGATACGGCCGGGCCGTCCGTAACCAAGATCACTCTCACCCGTGAATAGCTGTCGTGACAGCGCATTGATGACGGCGCCATTCCGACTGGTCAGCATGGTCTGCACATCGTCCTTGTCCGCGATGAGTTCCGGGCGCCGGTTTGCCGTGAACTTAGCGCCGGGATGGACCGTCGCCTCCGTACTGATTGTTCTGCCTTCTTTGCGCCATTTATCCAGGCCGCCATCCAGCACGGCGACCTGGTCATGGCCGTTGGCCCGCAGCATCCACCAGAACCGCGTCGCCCACCAAGGCACGGCGGTGGCATAAACGACGACCATGTGATCATCGCCGATGCCTCTGCCCGCCATGTCCTTGGCGAAATCCTCCGCCCCCGGCAAAGTGAAATTCAGGCCACTTGATTTGTCCTGAACCTCGGTCAACAGATCGATGAATTGCGTGCCTGGAATATGTCCTCCTTCATAGCTGCCGCGTCCGCTGCTGGGCTTCCAGGCGCCTTCGTCCGTGCGCGTCATCACGACCGAGGCATCGACAATGCGTAGATTTTCGTCTTCCAAGTGTGCCGCCAGCCAGTCCGTATCAACCAGGGCGCGGCCATTCCAATCCGTCGTCATGATATCTCCTCCCGCCGTCTCAAGCCACGATCATCGCGACGTAGAGTACCTCGATTTCTGTGCCGAAATCCGGATTGCCCGGTAAATAGGGTTGAGGCTCCGTTATAGTGGCTTCGGCGTAGATCCCGGCCTCTGTCAACCCCTTGATAGTCTTGGCAAACGCGCGCTCCTGAAAAAGGTCACTGCGTTGGCTAATCACGACAGCGCCGCCCGGCCGCACCATGCGCGCGAACTCCCGCAGTACGCCGCCGCTGTCGGGGACATAGGTCAGAACACCGATACAGATCAGCCCGTCGTAGACATCATCGGCAAAGTCCAAAGGCAGCTTCTGCATGTCGGCCTGGCGCAGATTGCGGTAGACGCCATGGGTGCCTGCTTCATCCAGTGAAGCTTGCGAGATATCGGTACCATCGATCGGACCGGTAAAGTCCGCCGCCTTGAGGGCGGAGCCCGTAAGTCCGGTACCGCAGCCAGCATCCAGGATGGTGGCGTCGCTGGAAACCATTGCCTGCAACAAACGTGCGGCGGCGGCGGGCGAGCGGTAATCCCAATCCACCAAGTCGTCGTTGTAGGTCGAGGCCCAGTCGTCGTAGTTTTTCGCCACGTCCGCGGCTGATGTGCTGCCCTGTTTCAGCCAGCTATGATCATTCTCATTAGACATTAATCTACCCCTTGAACCATAGTTCGCGCGCCGGCCAGGCGTCGACCAGATCGCGCAACACCGGCCAGACCTTGACGCCGTCGGCGATGTCCTGGGCCAGGTGCCCCGGTTCGGTGTTGAATTCCAGCTTCGAGATATCGGGCATCTGCATGGGATAGAGAATGCCGTCCAGATGGTCGCATTCATGCTGCAACAAGGTGGCCAGGGCACCGCTTGCCTCCACTGTGATTTCCGTCCTCGACAGATCCTGATAGGTCATGGTCAAGGATTTGTGGCGCGGTACCTTGCCATGCAGCCCGGGTATGGACAGACAACGTTCCCAGCCGGAAACCATTTCGTCGCCGACCGGTGTCAGCACCGGGTTGACCAGGGTTACCCAAGGGTCGTCCAGTTCCTCAACATTGTCGTCCAGGCGGGCGCTGAAACGATAGACCACTACGCGCAGGCTTTCGTAGATCTGCGGTGCGGCGATGCCGGAACCGCCGATGTCGATCAAGGTATCCTTCATATCCCCCACTAGGCGGGCGATTTTCGGATCGGTCGGGTCCGCGACGTGTTCGGCGATGCGGTACAGGATGGGATTGCCCATCGCCGCTACTTTTCGAACAGCCATTATTTATCCTTTCTATTGCCGCAGCGGTATCCGATCAGCAGGATCGAGACCACCAGGGCCGAAACCATGAGGAATAGCCAGGGGCTGGGTGGGGCCTCCGACCCTCTGGTGGTTGAAGAATCAAACAGCACGACCATGCCAATGACCAGGCCAAGCACCATGCTCAAGCCGGCCACACCCCATAGGCGCCGCTTTAACAGGCTGGTCGTTGGGCCGTAATCGCGTTCGGAAATGGTTCAGACCCCCTATCAAATCGCTAGCCTCCTAGCTGCTGGATTCGAGATCAATGCCAAAGGTGATCAGGAATTTCGAAGTCATAATATAAAAGGTAATCGCGATGGTTAGCTCTACCATCTCCTCCGCATCCAAGTGCGCCGCTACGCGCTCGAACGTCTCGCCCGCTCCGGCACCGGGATTGGCGTTGTCCACAAGATCATCGGCATAGTCCAGGACCGCCTTTTCCAGCTCATTGAAGGCATCGCTTTTCGAGCCTTCTTCCAGGGCCTTGATCTGCGCCTCGCGGATGCCGAGCCGGCGCCCGATATTCTTGTGCGCGATCACTTCGTACTCGGCACCCAGCAGAATGCCAACACGGGTGATCGCCAGTTCTCGCAGGCAGGCATCCAGCTTGCCATGATCGCGGATTACATTGCCCAGGCGACAATAGTTGACCAGGTGGGATTCGGAATGCGAGAGCATGCGGAAAATATTCTTGTGGTTCAGTCGCTCCATGATCGTCTTGCCGCGGTCACTAAGGTGGTCGGTGTTGGAATAGTCGATACGTGCCATTGGGATGGGTTTCCTAATCTATGGTCTCTTATCTGGCGCTTCTAGTTCTTAGCGGGCGATGAGGGGCGCGCCGCCCAGGTGGTTGCCGCCGTCGGAAATGAGTATTTCGCCGGTTATATTGGCGCTGCTGGTTAGCAGGAACAATGCGGCTTCTGCCATGTCCTCGGGCGTGCCGGCATGGTTCAGGGGCACGGATGCCTCCACGCCAGCGACCATTTTTTCGTAGCCTTCCTGGCCCAGCTTATCCAACCACCAGCGCCCAGTGATAAAGCCCGGCGCGATGGCATTGACGCGTATCTCGGGCGCCAGCAAACGGGCCAACGACAATGTCATGGTATTCATTGCGCCTTTCGAAGCAGCATAGGCGACGGAACTACCGATGCCCATGACGCCGGCGATGGAGGATGTGTTGACCACGCTGCCCCGGCCCTGGGCCTTCATATGTGGGGCCACGGCGCGGGTCATCTGATAGGCGCCGACCACATTGACGGAATAGATATGCAGGAAATCATCGGCTGACAACGCATCCAGATTACCGTCCGCCACCAGTTGCGTGGTGCCGGCGTTGTTCATCAGACCGTCAACGCGGCCCCATTTCGCCACCGTCTCGGCGACAATGCGGCGGCAGTCATCGTCGCTTGAGACATCGCCCTGACAGACCAGGGTTTCGGCGCCGAGTTTTTGGCAGACCTGGGCGGTCTCTGCGGCCTCCCTTTCGCTGCGGGAATAGTTGATGGCGATCTTGGTGCCGCCCTCCGCCAGCATCAATGCTGCCGCCGCGCCAACCCCGGTGCCGCCGCCCGTGATGATCACGACCCAATCCTTGACCTGCATACTTTCCACTCCATCACTAAGGTTGTTGAACTTAGCATCGAGTATAGGCCGGAATCGTCCTAGGGTGCGAGGGTCAGGCCCATCTGCCAAAAATCCGCTTCCAACCGGGTGGCCTGGCGAAACGTCCGGGCCAGGGCCTCAAAACGCGCCGAGGTCAGGCGCTGTTCGCCTAGACTATCCAGTTGCGCGAGGGCGCCTTGCGCGACCCCCTGATAGTCGTCGCTGACATACATTTCGATCCAGCTGGCATAGGGATTGCCCGCCATTACCGTTCCTGGGTCCGCCGCAAGGGTGGTGCCGATCTCACCATAACCGATGACGCAGGGGGCAAGGGCTGCGTATAGATCCAAGCTGTCGCCCGCCATGCCGCATTCAAGGACAAAGCGGGTATAGGCCATGGTCGCATTGGCCTCCGGCAGGGCCGTCATGGCGGCCTCGTCCAGGCCCCAGCCCCGGCAGTATTCGACATGCAGAGCCATTTCCGTATTCAGAATGCCGTCCACGCTGGCCACGGCGCCGCGCATTTCGCTCAGGCTGGTGGCCTTATACGCGGCCAGGGCATAGGCGCGGGCGAAGTGGATCAGGAATAGATAGTCCTGGCCCAGGTAGTGGCGGAACGAGGCCTCGGCCAGGCTGCCGGCGGCCAGCTGGCGCACGAAGTTGTGCCCGGTATAGGCGCGCCAATCATTGGGGCAGGCGCCTTTCAGGCGCTCGAAAAGATTTTTGGGCATGAACTGTATCAGACCTTGGGTTGTTGCAGGGTCATGCATTGGATGGCACCGCCGCGGTGGGCGATCTTGGCCATGTCCAGTTGTACCACCTCTCGCCTGGGAAAGGCATCGCCGATCAGCCGTGCCGCTGTCTCATCCGCCGGATCGTCAAACGCAGGGACGTAAACCGCGCCGGTACCAAGATAGAAATCCAGATACGAACGGGTTAACAGGTGGCCATCCTGGTGCTGCAGTGGTGTTGGCAGGGGCAGCTCCAACAACTCCAATGGCCGGCCTAGGGCATCGCGCTCCTCGGCCAGTTGGATCAGATTGTCGGCCAGATTGGCATGGTTGGGATCGCTACGGTGTGAGGCGACGGCGCACATCATACGGCCCGGCGCCACAAAGCGTGCCACCTTGTTGATCTGACCGTCGACCTTGTCGCCGACTAGGCCCTCGCGCAGCCAGATTACCTTGCGGATGCCGAAATACATCGCCAGCCGTTCCTCGATCTGGCGGCTGTCCAGGGTCGGATTGCGGTCTGTGTTAAAGGCAACGGACTCGGTTGTGATCAAGGTGCCCGATCCATCCACGTGGATGGAGCCGCCCTCCAAGGTCATGGGGATCTGATAACAGAACAGGTTCAATTCGCTCAGTAGCCATTGCCCCAACTTGGCATCCTTGCGGTAGTCATGGTGCTTGTTGCCCCAGGCATTGAAGTCAAAGACCGCGCCGGCCAGGCCGCCTTCGCCATCGATCAGAAAGCTGGGCCCGATATCCCGGCTCCAGGAATCGTCCAGCTCCGCCTCCCAGATCGTAACCAGGCTGCCCAATTGCAGGCGTGCCAGGGGGATGAGCTCCCGCGGCACCAGCATGTTCACCGGCTCGTAGGTGGCTATGGCTCTTGCCAGGGCGGCGGTGGTCAGACAGGCTTGGTCCATGCTTTCACCCCAGGCACCCACATGGCAGGGCCAAGCCATCCAGCAGCGTTCGTGCGGCCCCCAATCAGCCGGCATGTAAAAGCCGTCTTCCGCCGGGGTGATGTTCATGTCCAGCCCGCCTCCTGCTGGTTCTGGGGCAGGCTGTACAAGGCCCACTCCCCCGTCAGGCCGTGTAATTGATGCTGGCCCATGGGCTCCATCGCATCGCTGCAATGACGTGCGGAGAGATAAAAACTTTCCGGAGCCAGCCAGTTGCGGTCCAATGTGCCGCACAGTGTCTCAATCCGGCTGGCTTCGTTCGCGGCCGGATCGATGACGGTAAAGTCCAACCGCCCCTCGGCGCCCACATTGCCATACAGCACGTCGCCAATATGCAGTGCCAGATCCAACGCCATGGTCGGTTGCCCTTGGGCTTCTCGCACGCCATTCAGGGCGCTAATGGCGGCGAAGGCATCTTGGCCCGCCGCCATGCCTTTCTGGCAGGCAATCTGACATTCTGTATCGTCGTCGCTGATTTCAAACACCGCGAGCGCACCATCACCAAAAAATTTAAGAACCTCACCCCCACGTTGTAACACGCCGCGCGCGATAGCATTGAGATAATCGTCCAGCATGCTCAACATGGCCGGTCCCGGCACCTGTTCCGACAGCGGCGTGAAACCGCGTAGGTTGGCGAAGAAAATTACCGCCCGCATGCTTGACGTGCTGCCACGGTCGATATCACCGTCCAGCACCCGCTGGCCGGCATCCTTGCCCAGATAGGTATGGGCCACGCTTTGCGCCATGGCGTAGGTCGCAGCACTGCGCGCGGATAGGGCGAAGACTTGCAATATGGCTTCCAGTGCCACCAATTCATCGTCCGTCAGGCCGCCAGGCTGAACGAACAAGAGGGATATGATGACACCGTCTTCCCACTCCGTCCCATCGGCGCGGGCGAAGGGGAATAGACGAACGAAATAGTCAGTGCCGCCTTCGTCCCGAAACATCCGATAGATTGCATATTTCGGTTCCGCCGTTGCCTCCAGGTTCTGACGGAAGCGCAAAATCCGATTCTCGTGCATATGATAAAGGGGGCTGGCCACGAAGTCCTTATTGTGTCCTTGCTGACGCAGATAGGAATCCACTGTCAGATCCGCTACTCCACGGCGCCATACATAAGCGTAGCCGTCATAAAGTGGGTGCAAGGTCTGCAAGCCAATAAAGGCACGCAATAGAGGTACGCCCTGGGCTGCGAGCCGGTCGCAAAGCCCGGTCGCCAGCTGTGCCACTGTATCGCCGGCCAAGCCGCGTGTTACCAGCCATTCGCTGATTTCAGGCACCGTTCCCGTTGCTGCCTGTAGATTATTCATGACCCTTCTAAGAATAGGTATTCACGTCCGCCGTTACGAAGTGCAAACTGGATTTTCTGCATAAAACTGATTCTGGGATAAATGGGAGGCCGAAATGGCTGGAGAAATAGAGGCGCGGCTACAGGAACTGGAGATCACCTTGCCCGATGCACCGGCGCCGGCGGCGAACTATGTACCTTACGTGCAAACAGGCAACCAGGTTTTCGTCTCTGGGCAAGTGCCCTGGGCTGGCGGTGAGCGCAATTTTGTTGGCAAGGTGGGCGCGGAGTTCTCCATCGAAGAGGGCCAGGCCGCAGCCCGGGTCGTGGTTCTGAATATTATCGCCCAGCTCAAGGCGGCCTGCGGCGGCGATCTGGACCGGGTAGTCCGTTGCGTAAAATTGGGCGGTTTCGTCAATTGTACGTCGGATTTCCACAATCACCCACAAGTCATCAACGGCGCTTCCGACTTGATGGTCGATATTTTTGGCGACGCCGGGCGCCATGCCCGCTTCGCCGTCGGTGCGCCGGCCTTGCCCTTCAATGTCGCCGTGGAAATAGACGCGGTGTTCGAGGTGAAATAGCGGCGTTCTTTGGGCTGGGGAATTTGGCGGAATGAAGTATGGCTGAACGCCTATGACGGATGGTGGCGGCGAGGAAGGCGTGGTTGTGCGCATCGTCCAATCTATGGGCGATATACCGCCTACGCATTGGGATGCCTGTGCCGGTGACAGCGATCCCTTTCTTAGCCATGCCTTTCTTCTGGCGTTGGAGGAAAGCGGCTGCGTGCATGGCCGCACGGGCTGGGGACCGGTGCATCTGTTGCTGGACGGCCAATCAGATGGGCCGCCGGCGGGCTGCGTGCCCCTATACGTGAAAAGTCACAGTCGGGGCGAGTTCGTTTTCGACTATGGCTGGGCCGATGCGTACGAGCGCGCCGGCGGGAAATATTATCCAAAGCTGCTGGCCGCCGTGCCGTTTACGCCCGCCACCGGCGTGCGCCTGTTGGTCCGCCAAGGGCTGGACCAGGTCACGGTGCAGCGGCAACTGGCGGCGGGTTTGATCGGCGCGGCGGAGCATCTGAATATCGCCACGGTCAGCGTCAATTTCCTGCCCGAGGCGGAGTGGGATCTACTGGAGGATGCGGATTTTCTAAAACGCGCTGACCAGCAGTACCATTGGTACAATCAAGGTTACGGCGGCTTCGATGATTTTCTCGACGATCTATCCTCGCGCAAACGCAAGACCATCCGGCGCGAGCGGCGCCGTGCGCTTGAAAACGGTATCGAGATCGAATGGATCACCGGTGCCGATTTGACCGAGGCGCACTGGGACGCCTTCTATCAGTTCTACACCGACACGGGCAGCCGCAAATGGGGTGAGCCCTATCTGAACCGGCAGTTCTTTTCGCTGATCACGGAAAGCATGGCGGAGCGGACCTTGCTGATCATGTGCCGACGCGAAGGCCGCTATATCGCGGGTGCCTTGAACCTGATCGGCGCGGAGGCATTATTTGGCCGCTATTGGGGCTGCATCGAGGATCATCCGTTTCTGCATTTCGAGATCTGTTACTATCAGGCCATCGACTATGCCATCCAGCACGGCCTGTCCCGTGTCGAGGCCGGCGCCCAGGGTCCGCACAAAATTGCCCGGGGTTATCGCCCCACGCAAACTCACAGCGCGCATTACATTCGCGATCCGGGCTTTCGCGACGCGGTGGCCAATTATCTGGAACATGAACGCAAGAAGGTTGGTCAAGATATCGAGTATCTGGCCGAGCGCGGTCCTTTCCGCAAGGGCGAACGGCAGTCGTTGGATTAAAAGCGAAGGCGTTGGCCGCAACGCCGGCAGCTGTGGCCATCGGTGACACCTTTTAGCGAGGCGATGGCGTCACAGCGGCAACAGTGCAGATGTATCAGGGCGCCGTATAGGGGCAACAACAGCAAGGTGCCGACGGCCGAGAGGGGCATGCCCGCAAGCGCAAGCACGCAGGCGCCAAAGCCCGCCGCCAAGACCCAGCGTTTGAATCTATCGCAACGATAGGTGAATTCCGTAATCAGCGGCCAATCGTCATTGCCCGGCGGGACCGGTATCCGCGCGCCCTCGGGTGGGAGTGGAGGCGCCGACGATACGGTGTATCGTTAGGCGCACGCTCCTGCCCGTAAGTGCCCGAATGGCGTCTCCATCGGTTCCTATTAGTGCTCGATGGCATAGGGCCTTTACGCCTCCATTTATATAGATTTCGGTCTGGCGGTCGCAAGCAAAGTTACTTAGATTTATGGGCTAATGCTTATAGATGGAATTCAACCATGTTTAATACGGACTGCGTTTTCTGCAAAATCATCGCCGGCGAGATCCCTTCGTTCAAGCTGTACGAGGATGAGCGCACATAAGCGATGATGGATATCAATCTTTTCAATGATGGCATTGCCTGGTTATCACCAAGGCTAATTCGGTCAATATCCTGGATGCGGAAAAAGAGGATCTGGCGGTGGTGCTTCCCACTGCACAAAAGATAGCTCCTGCCCTGAATAACGCCCTGGATCCTGAAGGCATCAATATCATCTAGGCAACAGCCTGGCGGCGGGACAGACCGTGTTCCATTACCACAGCCATATCCTTCCCCGCCGCCTGACCGACGGCGCGCTGATGAACTGGGGCCACACGCCCGGTGCCATGGCGCGGGTGGAAGAGATTTACAACAAGATCATGGCCGAGCTGAATTAGCTGCGACGTGCTCTAAACCACGCCGCGTTGCCGCAGGTCGTCGATGCGGGCCTGGTCATAGCCCAGTTCTGCCAACACTTCGTCGGTGTTGCCGCCCACATCCGGGGTCGCTTTGCGGATCTTGGGCGGTTGCGGCGTGCGTTCCAGATGCACCGGCTGCCCCACCACATTGACCACGCCTTTGGCTGGATGATGCATGGGCTGGGCGATGCTCAGATGCCGGACCTGGGGTTCGGCAAACGTTTGATCGATACTGTTGATGGGGCCGCAGGGTACGCCAGCCTCGCTCAGCGACTCGATCCAATCCTGGCTGGTTCGCTTGGCCATGATCCCGCCGATCACTTCATTCAACGCCGCGCGGTTTTGTGAACGTAGCTTGGCGGAAACATAATCGGGGTGGTCGGCCAATTCCTGGGCGTCGGCGACTTCCAGAAACCGGGTCCATAGCCTACCCCCTGCTGCTGCGATATTGACCGCGCCATCAGCCGTCTTGAACGCCCCCATCGGGATGCCCGTGGGATGGTCGTTGCCGGCCTGGCCGGGGACATCTTCGTCGATCAACCAGCGCGCGGCCTGGAAATCCAGCATGGAGATCTGCGCTTCCAACAACGAGGTATGGACCCACTGGCCCTCACCTGATTGGCCGCGCTCGATCAATGCCAACAGAATGCCCTGGGCCAGATACATGCCCGCCGTAAGATCGGCGATGGGTATGCCAACCCGCACCGGACCTTGTCCCGGCAGCCCTGTGATTGACATCAGCCCGCCCATGCCCTGAGCTATCTGATCGACACCGGCGCGTTTCGATATCGGGCCGGTCTGGCCGAAGCCGGAGATCGAGCCGTAGATGATACGCGGGTTGATGGCGCGTACGCTGTCATAATCGATGCCCAGGCGATGCTTTACCTCGGCCCTGAAATTCTCGACGATTACGTCGGCGTCCTTGGCCAGGGCCATAAAGATCTCCAACCCTTCGGGGGTTTTCAGGTTCAGACTCAAGGCACGCTTGTTGCGGTGTAAATTCAGAAAATCCGGGCCATGGCGGGCCCCGCCCAGGCCTTCCTCCTTGTTCGACGGCATCTCGATCTTGATGGCATCGGCACCCCAATCCGCCAGTTGGCGGACGGCGGTGGGCCCGGCGCGGGCGTGGGTCAGATCAAGTACGCGAATGCCCTCCAGGGGCAGTTTACTCTCGCTCATGGCGGTTTCCTCGGATTTTCAACTTGCTCTTATTATGACTCGAAACCCAGCATGCCAGGAAGGGCCGCCATGTCATCAAAGACCATGGCGCCTTCGTCGGCCAGCTGTTGGGCGAAGCCACTGCCTGCATAGCCCAACACCGCCATGCCCGCTGCCGTGGCCGCGCGGGCGCCATGAAAGCTGTCCTTGATGACGATGCACTCGCTTGGCGCAAAACCCATTTGTTCCGCCGCGAACAGGAACAGATCCGGGAACGGTTTGCCCCTGGCAACTTGCTGTGCGGAGTAGTATTTCTCGCCGAACAACGGCAGTAATCCGGTTTGGGTCAAAGACAAGGTGATCTTGTCCCTCTCCGACGACGAGGCGACGCAACGGGGCAGGGCTATGGCTTCGATTGCCTGCCGGGTGCCAGGCACCGGTTGCAGCTCGTTCCGGATCGCCTGGTAGGTTCGGCTTTGTACAATATCGAAGAAGCCCTCCGGGACGGCACGGCCATGCCATTCCTCGGCCAGCTCGAAACAGTGGGGCAAGGGCAGGCCGATCATCTCGGCGACGCAGATGTCATACGTGATGGGAAAGCCGGCGGCCTGAAAACATTCGGACAAGATGCGGTTGGCCAATGGTTCGCTATCGACCAGTAGCCCGTCGCAATCGAAAATCACCAACTCATAGGCCATCTACATAAACAGCTTTTCGCCTTTTAGGTCTTTATACATATGGGCGACCTGTTCGCCGTACCCATTGTACAGCAGGGTCGGCACCCGCTTCGAAGTGCCGAGAAGCCGTTCGCTGGCCTGGCTCCATCTGGGGTGGGAGACCTTTGGGTTGACGTTGGCCCAGAAGCCGTATTCCTCCGCCTGGATCTGTTCCCAAAAGGTCACTGGGCGCTTGTGGGTGAATTCGAAACGGACGATGGATTTGACTGACTTGAAACCGTACTTCCAGGGTACTGCTAGGCGCAATGGCGCGCCGAACTGTTTCGGCAGGGGCTTGCCATAGACGCCGGTGACCATGAAGGCCAACTCAGTGGTGGCCTCCGCCATGGTCAGGCCCTCGGTATAGGGCCAGGGATACCAGACTTGTTTTTGCCCCGATGCCATTTTCTTGGCATGGAAGGTCTGCATGATGAGGTACTTGGCGGAGGACAGCGGTCTGGCGTATTTCACCAGCTCCGCCAGGGCGAAGCCGGTCCAGGGCACGGCCATGGACCAGGCCTCGACACAGCGCATGCGGTAGAGGCGTTCCTCGATCGGCATGGCCCGGATCAGGGTGTCGATATCGACCTGGCGCGGCTTTTCCACCAGGCCCTCGAGCGATACGGTCCAGGGCCGAATTTTCAACTTTCGCGCCTCCATGGCGATGCGCTTGTGGGAGCCAAATTCGTAGAAATTATTGTAGGCCGCTGCGTCCGATTCCTTTGTCAGTGGCCGGTCCAGCACATAGACGCCGTTGCGCTTGGCCGGATACAAATCCACCGTCGGATCCTTTGACCTGGTGGCCTTGGCGGCAAAGGCGCTGCCGCCAATGAGATTCGTTCCGAACGTGGCCGTACCTCCCGCTATGGCAGCCAGAAAATGCCGTCTATTTAAGAATACATGCTCCGGCGTCGCCTCGCGTTCCGGCATCTGCCAGGACGGCGATGATTTGATCAACATGAACTATCCCCTAACTCAGTTCTCTATCCCCATAGCTATGTCGAGCGTTTATTCCGGATAACAAGCGCCGTCGCCTCAAACCCCCGTGATCAGCTACGTGAACGAGACCGTGACCACCCCCAAGGTGCCAAAGTCCGCCTCCACCACATCGCCTTGCTGGGCGTTGTTGACCGCAATCATGGTGCCCGTGGTGATCAGTTGCCCTGCTTTTAGCGAGGTGCCCCTGGCGCAAAGGTGATTGGCCAGCCAGGCGGCGGAATTTAGCGGATTTCCCAAGACATTGGCGCTATTGCCTTTCTCCGCTTCAACTCCATTGCGCCGAACCTGAACCCCATGGTTGGCCAGATCCAGACTGTCCAGGTCCGCGCTCTCCGGGCCATAAACCCAAAAGCCCATGCAGACGTTGTCGGCGATCAACTGCGGCGCCCCGGCGGTGGTCCAATCTTCGTAACGGCTGTCTACTACCTCGATGGCGCCGAAGACCGCCGCCAGGGCCGGGCGCACCGATGCGGCGTCGTAGGGCGTGCTTGTGGCGGGCAGATCCCGGCCAAGACGGAAGCCGATCTCTGCCTCGATCATGCGCATGAAGCCCGCATCGGCCGGGATTTCGGTTGGCGAGATCTGGGCTAGGGCCGCCAGCAGAGGTCCGGCAAAGGGCGAGCTCAGGCCCAACTGGCGCTGTGCCGTGACATTGGTGCAGCCCGCCTTGTAGCCGATAATACCGCTGCCGTCCTTGGCGCCGTGATCCGCCAGCAGGCGGTCCACGAAACGGTCCTGAACCTGATAGGCCTCGGCCTCGTCGCGGGGCCGGCAAGTGTCGGGCAGGGCAGCCATGGCCTGGCGCTCATGCCGCGCCCGTAGCAGCAAGTCGGCGGCCCGGTTAATCTGGACGGCGTCCATTTGGCTTAGCCGCCGAAGCGGACGCTGACCTTGCCCAGGCTGCCAAAATCGGCGACGCATTCATCACCCGCCTGGACCGGCGTGGGCGCGGTGCAGGAGCCGGCGGTGACAATATCGCCCGCTTTCAACCCACCACCCCGCATGCAAAGATTGTTAGCTAAAAATATTAATGAATTCAATGGGTTACCAATAACGTTGGCACTATTGCCTTCGGTTACCCGGGCACTGTTGACATGCAAGCTGACCGGCCAATCCTCGAAATCAATGGCGTCCAGATCGTTGTACTCGGTCCCGGCCAACCAGTAGCCGGCGGCGGAATTATCGGCGATAACCTGGAGTCCGCCCGCCGCCATGCCGCCCGTGAAACGCAGGTCGACCACCTCGATGGAGGTCATCACACTGGCAACCGCTGCGCATACGCCGCCGGGATCATAGGGCGCCGCGGCCGGGGGCAGATCCTCGCCCATGCGAAACGCGAATTCAGGCTCCAACAGCTTGAATTTGCAGTCTGAATCGAGAATGATGTCACCGCTTTTAAGCATGTAAGACGAGATCAAGACACCGACGAAGGGCTCGTCCAGGCCAAAATTCTGCAAAGCCGCTTCGTTGGTGGCGCCGCTCTTGTAACCGGCCCGGCTGCCGTTTGAAAGCCGCTCGATCAGCGGTATCAAGGCATCTTGAATTTGGTAGGCGTCTTCTAGATTTTGTGGTTGCAGATTCTCGGGCAAGCCATCGATTGTTTGGCCTCCGCGTCGTGCCTGGGCCAAAATTTCCGCCGCTTCGGCGGCCGCTGATTGTTCCAAAATAAAACGCTTCCTTAGTTTTTTGATGTTGCGTTGGTGTTGCTATTTCTTCAACTTATGCCGCCACATCCTCGTTATGGGCCGCCACCACGTCATCCGCCAGACGGCCGGTCAATTCCTGCAAGCGGTCGAACGTGGCGGTGTAGCTGCCGGTGCCTTGGGTGGCCGAGCGCAGCTCGATAATCAGATCGTGCAGCTCCGACTGCGGCATATGGGCCGAGACAACATCCCAACCGGTCCAGCTCGGCCGGGTGTCGAAACCGAGGATCTGGCCACGGCGGCCCGAGACGATGGCATTGATTTTTGGCGTGTGTTCCGAAGGTGCGGCGATATCCACTTGCAGGATCGGTTCCAATAGCACCGGGCTGCAGAGCTTCATGCCGTCATTCATGGCGATCCGGGCGGCGGTCTTGAAGGCGATTTCCGACGAATCCACCGCGTGGAACTGGCCGTCGTAGAGTTTCACCGAAACATCGACCACGGGAAAACCAAGAGGACCCTTGACCAGATACTCTTTCACCCCCGCCTCGACCGCCGGAATGTATTGCCGAGGTATGGCGCCGCCGACGATCTTGTTGATGAACTCAAAGCCAGAGCCCCTGGGCAGCGGCTTGATCTCGATATGCACATCGCCGAACTGGCCATGGCCGCCCGATTGTTTCTTGTGCCGGCCGTGTTGTTCGACGCTTTTGCGGATCGCCTCCATGTATGGCACTTTCGGCCGCTCGGAGGTGACTTCGAGGCCGTATTTCAGGTTCAGTCGATCCATGGTGATCTTGATATGGATATCACCCTGGCCCCGCAATACCAACTGGTGCGTGGTTTCGTCATGACCGGCGAAAATGGAGGGGTCCTCGTCCCGCACCTTGGCCAGCGCCGTAGACAATTTTACTTCATCGTCCCGGTGCACGGCGGCGATGGCAAGGGCATAGACGGAGGGTAGAATATCTGGCGTGGGTAGAGCATCGGCGTTGCCGTCCGATAGAGTTTCGCCCGTCACCGCGTCTTCCATGCGCCCCAGGCCGATCACTTCGCCAGCCTTGGCGGCCGAGATCTTTTGTTGTTCGTGCCCCATCATGCGGAACAGGCCCGAGACGCGCTGCCCGTTTAGGGTCATGCCGTCCTTGACCTCGCCGGCCCAGACCCTGGCGATGGAGAGCTTGCCGCCATGTTGGGTATGATAGGTTTTCAAAACCTGCGCCACCGTGCCGGAGGCACCGTCGGCGCCATTGCGCTCAGCCGCCGCTTCGGCGCCGGGTGCTTCGTGGCGCAGCGCCTTCAACAGACGGAATACCCCGCCGTCATGTTCCGCCGAACCAAGCAGCACCGGAATGATCTGGCCATCCCTAAAATCCTTGGTCAGGTTGGCGTACAGTTCATCCTTTTCCGGCGTGACGTCTTCGAGGACCTTTTCCATCAGGTCGTCATCGAAATCGGCCAGGGCCTCGAGCATGCCATAGCGGGCCTCGGCGAAGGCGTCTTCCTCGGTGCCGGGCAGCTCCACCACGACGGAGGTCTTGTCGAGCTCGTAATGATAGGCGCGTTCGGAGGCTAGATCGATATAGCCGGTGATCTCGTCGCCTTCCTGCACCGGAATATGGCGCAGCACCAGCGGCTTGGTTGAGATCGGTTGCAAGGCATCAAGCAGCGCCTGCACGGTGATGGTCGCCTTGTCGATCTTGTTCACAAACAGCATGTGCGGGATGCCTTGGGCATCAAGGGCATGCAACAGCGGCGACAGCGCCTGGGCCTTATCGGCATCGGGCTCGCAGACCACGACGGCGGCATCGACGCCGGAAAGCACGAACAGGCTTTCCTGCAGCAATTCGATGGAGCCGGGGCAATCAAGAAAAGTGAAGTCGCTATCCATGAAGGTGGCCGTCGCGACGTTGAGTTCGGTGCTCATGTTGCGGTTGCGGGCTTCCTGGGCGCTGTCGCCAACGGTGTTGCCTTCGTTGACGGAGCCCTTGCGCCCGGTGGCGCCGCAGGTATGGAGAAGGCCTTCCAGCAGCGTGGTCTTGCCGGATAGATAAGGGCCGATGATGGCGATATTGCGGGGGCCGGTTGGAATGGTGTTGGTCATGATGCTTCCCTATCTACGCTGTCTGCCCGAGCAATTTCGATCTAATGTGAATCGCAAAGCGATCCTAAGCGATCGGAAAAATTGCTCTTTTCATAAGTGTTGGAGCATTTCCAATTTGGAAATGCTCGACGCGATCGAATACAGAGTTGATACGGGCTGTTTCATGCACGGCGTCCTACTCTGATCAACCAGGATTCAATTTAATCAACGGCGGGGGGGCGGGCGCAAGCGGATTCGCACCAAAAACCAAAAATTTGCCAAAATATGCGGAATTTTCGCCTGGATTTTCGCCCGGAATTGAACGTCTGGTTTAGACAATGTTCCCAGCTCTCCTAGCCGGCTTCTTGGCGGGCATAATTGAGAGGGCCGGGCCCGGCTTAGTCCTTGGGCGGGCCGTTCAGATATGGTTTCAGGGCGGCATAGACGACCTGATGCACCGGCGTCGGTACATCCAGTTCCACGCCCATTCGGACCACGGCGCCCTGCAGGCCGTTAAGCTCGATCCGCTTGCCGGCTTCGAGATCGTGCAGCATGGACGGTTTCGCGTTGACGAAGCCGTTCATCATGTCCTGACGGCTCTCCAAGGCATCGTCGGGCAGGTCGATTCCCTTGGCCCGCGCCACGGCGATGACTTCCCGCATGGCGGCCACGGCGACTTCGTGAACGTGCGGATCCTCGACCATGATCCGGCCCGGTAGGCGCGTCATGCAACAGACGCTTGCGAATGGCGACAGAATGGCCAGCTTCAACCAGATAGCGGTTTCAATATTATCAACCAGATCGCTTCGAATGCCGGCGCCCTCACAGGCCGCATGAAAGGCATTAAGGCGCGGGCTGTCACGCCCGTCCAATTCACCGAAATCTAATTCGGCGAAGGGGCCCATGTGCGCGATAACGCCTGGGGCGGCAATGTTGGAGGGAATGCGCGCGACGCCACCGACCGCGGCCTCCGCGCCCAGGATGGCTTGCAGGCGCGCCTCGGAATCGACGCCGTTCAGGAACGAGATCACTGCCGTATCGGGCCCGATCAGCGGCTTGCACAGCTCGGCAGCCTCTTCCACGTCGTATAGCTTGACCCCGAACATGACGATATCCACCGGGCCTATGGTGGCTGGATCATCCGTTGCCTTGACCGACGGGATATGAGCATCGCCCAAGGGGCTGTTGATGCGCAGGCCGTCCTTTTGCATGGCGGCCAGATGGGCGCCCCTGGCGATGAAGCTTACATCCGAGCCCGTGACGTTTGCGGCATCGGCGAGGCGGCCACCGAAGTAGCCGCCAATGCCGCCTGATCCCATTACGGCTATTTTCAAGCCGCTGCTCACTTCAGGGCACCGCAGAAACGCTGGATGCGCTGGCAGGCGTCTTCCAGTTCCTCGGTCGAGGTGGCATAGGAGATGCGGAAATGCGGCGACAGACCGAAAGCCTCGCCATGCACCACCGCTACGCCCTCGGCGGCCAGTAACTCGGTGGCGAAGTCCAGATCGCTCTCGATCGTCTTGCCCGACGGCGTGCTCTTGCCAATGGTGCCGGCACAGGACGGGTAGACATAGAAGGCGCCATCGGGGGTCAGGCAGTCAATGCCGTTGGCCTGGTTCAACATGGAGACCACCAGGTCGCGGCGTTCCTTGAAGCTGATGTTATGTTCGGCGATGAAATCCTGGGGGCCGTTCAAGGCCTCGACCGCGGCCGCCTGGCTGATCGAACTGGGGTTGGAGGTGCTCTGTGATTGCACCTTCGACATGGCCTTGATCAACGCCACTGGCCCGGCGGCATAACCGATGCGCCAGCCGGTCATGCAATAGGCTTTGGAGACGCCGTTGACCGTCAGGGTGCGGTCATACAGGCCCGGTTCCACCTGGGCCGGGGTGGCGAAGGTAAAATCGTCATAGACCAGATGCTCGTACATATCATCGGTCATCACCCAAACGTGAGGATGGCGCATCAGGACATCGGTCAGGGCCCCCAGCTCGGCCTCGCTATAGGCCGCCCCGGACGGATTGGATGGTGAGTTGAAGATCAGCCACTTGGTCTTTGGCGTAATGGCTGCCTCCAGCGCCTCCGCCGTCATGCGGAATGCGGTTTCAGCCGTGACATCGACAATCACCGGGGTGCCACCGGCCAGATAGACCATGTCGGGATAGGAGACCCAGAAGGGTGCTGGTATAACGACCTCGTCGCCTGGGTTGATGGTGGCGATCAGGGCGTTGTAAAGCACCTGCTTGCCGCCGGTGCAGATGATGATCTGATCAGTGTCATAGTCCAGACCGTTGTCGCGCTTGTACTTGGCCGCGATGGCCACCTTCAGGGACGGGGTGCCTGAGACATCGGTATATTTGGTGTCGCCGTTCTGGATGGCTTGAATGGCGGCGGCCTTGATGTTGTCGGGGGTATCGAAATCCGGCTCGCCGGCGCTGAGCGAGATAACGTCGTTGCCGGCCGCTTTCAGATTACGGGCCTGATCGCTGATCGCCATGGTGGCGGATGGCTTTACGCGCGCGAGAGAATCAGCAAGGAATGGCATGATACCTGGACCTTTCAAGAATCGGGACAAGAGTTGAAATTAGGCGGCGGAATTTAGACCTCTAGTGCACCAAGTGCAACTATCCGATCGGGCCAAACCGCCGCTTTCCTGTTTCGTGGCATCAGGGTTCCTATTATGGGGACGCCTTATTTTGCCTGCGCCTCCGCATGGTCGGAACCGGTGGCCTTCAGGATCCGCTCTGGGGGCAACATGACACTGATAGTCGTGCCGGTGCCTTTGACGCTGTTAATTTTTAGCTCGCTACCGTGCAGTTGGCACAGAGATCTTGACAAGGGTATACCCAGATCCGACCGCATGGGTGCTGACAGGATTGAGCCTAGCACGAAGGGATGGCCGCGCCGTGACAGAATGATGCGGTCGCCGGCACGGCGGGTAAGAATGAATTTGCCTCCGTCGCCAAAAGCGGCCTTGGGCAGACGTTGCGCCAGCGCACCGGTCAACTCCGCCAGAACCTCATTGCTTATGGTTTCCAAGCCACGGCTGGCGGCTTCCGAGGTAATGACGCTCTTGATCAAGCGCGACTCGCTCAGGGCCAATTCGTGCAGCAGTTCCGATTGCCGGTTCACTTCCGTCCAGTATAGCAGGTTAAGCGACACGCCGGCGACAGTGGTGATCACCCCCACCATGAGAATGATGAAAAATAGAAGGTGTTTTCTATGGGCGTCGAAATCTATTGCTGGCGATGTTTTGACCCGTGCGCCTGTCCCGTCCGGCAAGCCGGGGCCATATGGATCCCGCCTTGAGAGGTCATTGCGGTTTGTATCCGCTCATTTGAGCACTTGTACCGCCCCCAGTCCCCAAATAGGCAAATTTCTACGCTACGAATCTCCTTGTGAACATGAGGCCGGTAAAGTTGGCTTTGCACAGGCCTCATGCTCTCAAAATTTAGTTAATGTAATATAAATATGCGGCCCACTGTTAGTGGACATCCTTCTCCTGGCCTTCCCAATATGGCGCGCGCAACTGTGCCTTCAAGATCTTGCCGGCGCCCGACAGGGGGAGTGGACCGGTGCTGAATTCAATGGATCTGGGGCACTTGAAAGCGGCGATCAGGGCGTGGCAATGGTCGATAATTGCTTGTTCATCTGCCTCCTGTCCTCCGTGTAGGCGGATAATGGCGTGCACCTCTTCGCCCCATTTTTCGTGTGGTATGCCAATCACCGCGCATTCGGCCACCGCCACATGCTGATAGATCGCGTCCTCGACCTCGGCCGAATAGACGTTCTCTCCGCCTGAGATGATCATGTCCTTGACCCGGTCGACGATATAGACAAAGCCTTCGTCATCCATACGCGCGCCATCGCCGGTATGCAGCCAGCCGTTGCGCATGGCCTGCGCCGTCATTTCGGGCTGTTGCCAATAGCCCAGCATGACGTTGTCGCCACGGGCGCATAGCTCGCCCACCTCGCCGGCGGGAAGCTCGTTGTCGTCCTCATCGAGGATTTTCAGCTGCACGCCCATGATCGCCTGGCCACACGAACCCAGCTTGCCTGTCGGCGTGTCGGGCACATGGCGGGCGGGGTCGAGCACGGTCAGGATGGGGGCGGCTTCGGTTTGCCCATAGGCGTGATGAAAGCGCGTGTTGGGCATCACTTCCATGGCTCGGCGGACCACCGCTTCGGGCATGGGCGAGGCGCCGTACATCATATCGACCAGAGAGGATAGATCGAATTTTTCCACACCTGGAAAATACACCGCCATGTTGACCATGGTTGGCACCCAAAGGGTGACCGAAACCTGGTGATCCTGTACCGCGCGCAATGCGGCCTCGGGCTCGAAGCCGGGGATAATCACGGAAGATCCGGCGGCGGTGGCGATGGCATAGGTGCAGGTGCCGTCCGCGATATGAAACATCGGGGCAGCATGCAAATACACCGAGTTGCTGCGATAACCTACCGTGGGCGCGAATTGCAGTGCATTGAAGAGCACGTTGTGCTGGCTCAACATCACGCCCTTGGAGCGCCCCGTGGTGCCGCCGGTATAAAGCAAGATAGCCAGGTCCTCGCTGCTGCTTTCCACCGCTGCCATGGCCGAGCTGCCTTCGAGTAGACCTTCAAAGGACAGCATGCCCTGGGGCGCCGGACCGTCACCGAGGAAGACCACGTGCTTGACGGATTCGAGTTGATCCTGAATTTTCGGCAGCATGGGCACGAAGGCGTCGTCCACCATCAAAACCGTGGCGCCGGAATCGTTCAGCCAAAAGACCACTTCAGGCGGCGCCAGACGGGTATTGATGGGCACCAGGACATGGCCGCCCCAAGGGACGCCAAAATAACTTTCCATATAGCGGTCGTTATTCAGAGACAGCACCGCCACCCGATCGCCGCGCTCAAGCCCAAGGTTCCTCAGGCCCGCCGCCAGCTTTGCGATACGTTCGCCAAACTGGCTCCAGCTATGCTGGCGGCCGCCAAAAATGGTTGCCGTGCCGTTGCCGTTGACCTGCATGTTGCGGCTGATCGTACTCGAAATTTTCATAGTTCACTTGCTCCAAGTCTGTTGCGCGCAGCATATCCAGCGCTTGGTCAATTTGCTATCCGTTTTGTATTCGGGATATCTGGTTAGGAGTTCCGCCACCGGCGGTTTTGTCGCTTTGCCGTGGCGGATGGAGCCGCCGAAACCTAGGCCGTAAATCCCGCCTGGACCGTTTTGATTTGCGCCAGTGCGTCGACGGACAGCGGCCCTTTGTTTACCGCCGCTGCCGCCTGCTGTAATTCTTCGAGCGTGGCGATGCCAATCTCTGTCGTCGGCAGCGCCGGATTGGAAATGACATAGCGGACCGCCAGTTCCGGCAAGCTTGCGGCATGACCAGCTTCAACCAGCGGTGCGAACTGAAGGGCGCGCCGCACGTCCGTCGCATAATCGGTCTCCGAGCCAATTGGATCAACCGACGGCATTCCAAGCGGGTGGCGCGCCTCGCTGCCCGATAGCGCACCGCCGGCAAGTACCCGCACGCCAATTGATCCAACGCCATTGTCCAATGCGGCATCAAGGAGTTGGCGAAAGTCATCGGCCGGATAATCGGTTGGTACCGCTTCGCCGGCGGAGGGGACGAGTAGATTGTAGAAAACCTGCGCGCTGCTAAAAGCGCCGCATTTCACAAGTTGGTGCAGATCGTCCGCCTCGCCCTTGGCCGTGAAGCCCAGGAAGCGCGTTTTTCCTGCATCCTTTAGTTTTTCGAAGGCCGGGATAACCTCTTCCAACACTTGATTGACGTTCAGCGTGCCGCGGAAATCCGGACGGCCCAAGGTGTTGTGTAATTGGAAGATGTCCACGTGGTCTAGCTTCAGCCGCGTCAGGCTGGCATCAATGGACCTGGCTACGGCGCCCGCGATGTCAGTCAAATCGTCATTGCTTAGGCCAACCTTGGTACTGACCAGGATGCCGTCGGTGTTGCCGGCTAGCGCACGGCCAAGGTTAATCTCCGAGGCACCGTTTCCGTAACTCGCCGCCGTGTCGAAAAAGTTAATGCCGTAGTCCCGTGCCCAGGCTATGGCGCGGTCCTGATCGGCGGCGTCACCCTTGGTCATCAGGCCGCCAACGGCACCGCAGCCGAACGTTAGACGGGAGACATCAAGGCCGGAGTTGCCTAAACTTCTTCTTTCCATCACTTAATTTCCTCCGACATTTCCGAATTGTGACGCTGCCATAAAAGTTTACCTTCTTTGCCGAAGGGCTTCCAGGTTGGCGCGTCAGGACAAACACAGTCTGCCGCCACTGGCTGCGCGTTGGACGCTTTCCTGTCAGGCCGCGTTCTCACCCGCGTCTTCGCCCGCAGTCCCCCGCCGGGGCAGCTTCCAGTTCGGACGGACGAAATGGCAGGTATAGCCGTGCGGGATCCGCACCAGATAGTCCTGATGCTCCGGTTCGGCCGACCAGAAATCCCCTGCCTCTCTGACCTCCGTCACCACCTTTCCCGGCCACAGGCCTGATGCATTGACATCGACGATGGTGCGTTCGGCCTCCGCCTTTTGGGCCTCATCCACATAATAGATGCCCGAACGGTACGAGGGGCCCATGTCGTTGCCCTGGCGGTTCAGGGTGGAGGGATCATGGATCTGAAAAAAGAATTCCAGCAGGGTTCGAAAGCTGATCTTGCCGGGATCAAAGATAATCTCAATGCCCTCGGCATGGTTGCCGTGATTGGCATAGGTGGCGTTCGCGATATCGCCCCCGGTGTAGCCGACGCGTGTGTCGAGCACACCGGGCAGCCGGCGGATCAAATCCTGCATCCCCCAAAAACAGCCCCCCGCCAAAACGGCCCGTTCGCTTTTGTTGCCCATGATCTGGTTCCCCTTCTTGCGTAGTTTGCCCCAAATACCGGCCATCTATTGCGCTCTATTGCGCCGCGCCCACCGCTTCCGGCGCCGGGGCAAAGACATATACGTCCATTGCCTTCTGCGCGGCGGCGCGCAACTCGTGCCATTTGGCGGGCCCGCCATAATAGGCCAGGCTGCCCGGCTCCGCATTACCTTCGCCGTTGTAATAGGAAACACAGTCCCGCAAGGGCCGGGTGTTCAGATCAGCTACTCGGCAGTGCTCAGCGAATTCGAGCTCTGCTTCCTCCTTGATATCAACAATGCCGGCGCTTTTTTCGCGCAAAGTTTTAAGCATCCAAACCACATAGTCCGTATGCGCCTCGATACCGCGGGTGAAATTGAATTGCCCGCCGCCACCCTGCGGCCCCGACATGATCAATAGATTGGGAAATCCGTGGCTGTGCAGGCCCAGGAATGTCTTGGTGCCTTCATCCCGCCATTTCCGATGCAGGGTTCGCCCATCCCGCCCGACGATCCTCTCGAACGTCGCTGTCGCCAGCCACTGGAAACCGGTCGCGTAAATCAGTACGTCCAGGGGATATTCCGTGCCTTCGTGGACGACGCCCTTGGCATTGATCTTGCTCACACCTGTCGGTGCGGTATCGACCAGGGTGACGTGGGGCTTGTTAAAGGTGGTTAGAAATTCGTCGTGGAAGGCGGGCCGCTTGCAGCCATATGTGTAGTAGGGTTTCAGGGCGGCGGCTGTCTTGGGATCATTGACGGTCTGGCCCACGCGGGCGCGGATCTGTTCCATGATGCGAAAATTGGTGTTGAGTTGTTTCTCCATCAACTCTTCGGGCGACAGTTCCGTGGCGTGTTCTTTACGCTCCTTGAAATCAGCCACTTTGCCGGATAGGAAATCGTCATTGCCTTTCAGGGCCGTGCGTCCGGACGAGATCGTGGCCAGCCGTTCGCGGCGGGCGCGGGCCCAGCCAGGTTCCGTCTTCCAGGCCTCGATTTCCACCGCCGTCGTGGCGCGCTGGTCGCGCACATCAATGGAGGACGGCGTGCGCTGGAAGACATAGAGCTCCTTGACGGTCTTGGCGATTTCCGGAATGACCTGCACGGCGGTGGCGCCGGTGCCGATAATACCGACGCGCTTGTCTTTCAGATCGATGTTGTAGTCCCAACGCGAGGTATGAAAGGCATTGCCCTGATAGGTCTCCATGCCATCAATGCGGGCCAATCTCGGCGTCGTCAGGATACCGTTGGCCAGGACCACATAGCGTGCGCGCATCCGGTCACCCCGGTCCGTCGTCACCGTCCAGCGGCCCGTGGCCTGGTCCCAGGTGGTCTCACCCACGGTGGTGTGAAACAGGCAGCGCTCGTAGAAGCCATATTTCTCCGCCATCTTTTGGCAGTATTCGAGAATTTCGAAGCCGGAGGCGAACTTCATGGTGGGGAAATATTCCATCTCCTCCAGCAGTGGCAGATAGCTGTAGGATTCAACATCGCAGGCGATACCGGGATATCTGTTCCAATACCAGGTGCCGCCCACGTCGCCGCCTTTTTCGCAAAACCGCACGTCGTTAAAACCGGCGGCGCGCAGCTTGTACCACAGCATAAGGGCGGCGAAACCGGCGCCTACCACGAGGATTTCGCATTCGTCCGTCAACGCCTCCCGCTCCACAGGGGAGGCGGAATAGACATCCTCGAGATATTTGCTGAATGCGCCTTCCATGGCCATGTAGTCGGCCGCGCCCTGGCGCTGTTCCTTGAATTCATGGTATTTCGCCTGTTCCTCGGCGTTGAAGACGGCGCCGGGCGGCGCGGGCGGCAGTGTTTTCAGCGCCTCGTCATCAATCACCGAATAACCTTTTCCGGCTATGTTGGCGGAAGCCTTGGCGGCGCGCGTGTTGAATTTCTTCAGACCGGTCGTCGGATCAATTTGGATTGGCAAGGTCGTATCCTCATACTTTTTGCCCCACATAACTGCTGGCGATTATAAATGCGCGTGCAACGGAGTCTAGATCAGGCGATGGTAATAGATGGTTGCGGTTTTGCTCTTGGGACGGCACATTGCGCCGGTTCTTGTGAATTCACGATGGGGAAAAACCTTGAATAGCATGGCAAATATCAAGCAGATGCGGATCGATCTGGCGGCCTCCCTGCGCTGGTCGGCGCGGCTTGGCCTGAACGAGGGCGTGGATAATCATTTCTCCATGGCCGTGGCGGGTGACGACGGTGCGGTCCGTGGCGATAGATTCCTGATCAATCCCTACGGTTGGCACTGGTCCGAGATTACGGCGTCGTCCCTGGTGCTCTGCGATGCTGAGGGTACGGTGCTGGAAGGCGACAATGAAGTCGAGGATACCGCCTTTTATATTCACAGCCGGGTGCATCTGGCCTGCCCCGGCGCAACGGTCGCCATGCATACCCATCAACCCCAAGCTACGGCGCTGACCCTGCTGGACAGCGGGCGGTTGGAGATGTGCGAGCAAAATGCCCTGATGTTCGATGAGCGCATCGCCTATGACGACGACTATGAGGGCCTGGCATTGAGCGCCGAAGAGGGCGACCGCCTGGCCCAGAAAATGGGCAACCGCAGCCTGCTGATGATGGCCAGTCATGGCGTCATGGCGGTTGGGCCCAGTGTGGCCGAGGCCTTTACCGATCTGTATTATCTGGAGCGCGCGGCCCAGTTTCAGATTCTGGCGCGTTCAACGGGCGGCAAGCTGCGCACCATATCGCAAGAGGTCCGTGACCGGGTGCGCCAGCAAATGAGCACGGAACGGGAGCCCCTGGCCGAGCGCCACTTCAGCGCGCTACGGCGTATCCTGGACCGGGAAGAGCCGGAATACCGGAATTAGAGCATGACCTACGATCCGGTTGCCTGCTTGCTGCATTGGTTGATGGCGGTGCTGTTGATCGTGATGTTCCTGTTCGGCATGCAGATGGAAGAACTGACGTTGGCGGAGCGCCGGGAGGCCCTGCCCATGCACGCAAGCATGGGCTTGTTGCTATTGTTGCTGGCGGGGTTTCGCGCACTCTGGCGCCGGCGCCATCTCCCACCGCCCTATCCCGATAGCATGAGCCAAAGCCAGCAGAAATGGGCCAAGGGATTGGTGCATGCGTTCTATCTGCTGATGATCCTGGTGCCCATCGTGGGTCTGCTGCATGCGGCCAGCTATATGGATTTTGAAATTCACGCCTTTGGTGTCTGGAATTTGACCGCCCTGCTGCCGTCTGGCAAAACCTTTACCGGGGTGTTCCATGTTCTCCACGGCACTTGTGCCTGGCTGTTGATCATCCTGGTAATCGGGCATGTCGGTGCCACGTTGAAGCATGCCTTCATGGACAAGGATGAAATTCCGGCCCGGATGCTGCCGGTCCTGAAACGCCCTAGATAACGCCACCCTAGATAACGCCGCTCTGCTCCAACAGGCGGCGGTGGGCTTGCAGGCTGTCGGTGATCATCAGGGCGGCTTGTACCGCATCCCGGCCCGCTTCGCCGTTGACTGCCGGGGTTTCCTTGGCGCGTACGCAGCGGACAAAATCCGCGATTTCATGGGCCAAGGCGTCGGCCTGCTCGAAACTGAATTCCTCGGTTTCGATGTTCGGGATGCCGGGGAACATCTCGCCCTCGCCCTTGCGCCTCGACGTCACCTTGCGTTGCGCCAGATCGGCCACCAGATAGGCGTCTGGCTGAAAGATCCGCATGCTGCGCTCGGTCTTCAGGGAGACCCGGGAGGCAGTCAGATTGGCGGCGCAGCCTGAACCAAAGCCCAGCCGCGCCGAGACGATATCCTCGCCCTCCGAGACCACCGCCGCGCCCACCGCATCGACGGAGATCAGCGGCGATTTGACCAGGGCCATGATCAGGTCGATGTCGTGGATCATCAGATCCAGGACCACGTTGACGTCCTTGGCCCGGGGCTGAAACGGCGTAATGCGGTTGGCCTCGATAAACAGCGGGTTGCTGACCCGTTCGGCCAGGGCGAAATAGGCTGGCGAAAAGCGTTCCAGATGGCCCACCTGCAGGGTCAGGCCCCTGGCCTTGGCGGTGGCGATCAGGGCATTGGCGCTGTCCACGGTCTCGGTAATGGGTTTTTCCACCAACAGGCTCAAGCCCATTTCCAACAGCTCCAACCCGACCTGGTGATGCAGGCTGGTCGGCACGGTCAGAGAGGCGGCATCGACCTGACCGGCCAGTTCCCTGTAATCCGTCAGGGCCTGGCAGCCATGGGTAGCGGCGACCTTGGCCCCGCGCGCGGCATCCTGGTCAACCCCGGCGACCAGTTCGACATCGTCCATGGCGGCGTATTTGTCCGCATGCAGACTGCCGAAATGACCAACGCCGACAACGGCTACTCTTAAACGTTCAGGCATCCCCCCACCCTATCCCATCCTCTGTTCGATAGATTGATGCCTAAACCAAGCGGAGGCTGTGGCAAAGCATAAAGCGCCACAATGTGGCATTAGTCCGCCATATCTTCCCAATTGAATTTCAGCGGCTGCTTGTTGACGAACCGGTTGATGGCGTCCTTGTGATAGTCGCTCTGGAACAAGACCGACTGCATCAGGGCTTCCACCTCCACCGCCGCCGTGGCATCCAAGGTGAAGGACTGGTTCATCGCACGCTTGGTCATCCCTTGCGCCTTTGTTGACGACAATGCCAGCCGCTGGGCCAGTTTATCCGCCTCTTTATAAAGCGTTTCAACGGGATAGACCTCCATGGCGATGCCGATTTGTTTGGCCTCTTCCGCATACACCGGGCGGCCGGTCATCGCGATTTCCTTGGCCCGCTGCAATCCGACCATGCGAGGCAGGGTGAAAATTACGCTGACGTCGGGGATCAGGCCGATGCGCGAGAACACGCTGCAAAGCCGCGCACGCTCGGACAAAAGGATGAAATCGGCGCCAAGCGCGAGTCCAAAGCCGCCGCCATAGGCAGCGCCATCGACAGCTGCGATCACCGGCTTCTCAAGATTGAGCATGATTTGAAACCAGTCATGCAGCTCTTGGACCCGACCACGGTCCTGCACGGTTGTCCGCAGGGTAGCGTTGAGAAATTTCAGATCCCCGCCGCCGCAAAAGACGCCGTCCATTCCCCGCAGGATGACCACGTGGGCCGCGTCATCATACTTGAGGGCTGGAAATATCCTGGCGAAATCTTCCTTCAACGCTATCGACAGCGGGTTTCGCGCCTTTGGCTGGTTCATAGTGATCGTGGCGACGCCATTGACCAGCGCATAGTCGATTGCCTTGAATTCAGCCATTTTTCTATCCTTTTCGTCGGGAACTGTTCACGTCAGATCGGAGAAATACGGCGGTGCCATGATGGCGCCCGGATGGTTCAGGACGATGTGTTCGTTATGCGCCGGGTGTCCGGGATCAAGGTCGCGGAACCAGGCTTGTACGTCCGCGATGCCATGGCGGCCGTTGGCAGCATCCCAATGTTCGTCGATCCGTTCAAAGCATTTGCTGCCGTTGGAGCTGCCCGCCAGTGTCTTCACCGTGAATTCGAGCATCGCGGCGCATCTTTCCATGCTCTTTTTCAAAACCGATTTGATGCTGTCATTCTCGCCCACCGGCCAGCGTTCAACGGCGTAAATGGGTCCCGCATCGATCTTCTCGTTGATCTCGTGCAAGGTGACGCCGTGATGGCAGCGGACGCCGAGCCTGATCACGGGCTGGCAGTAAATGCCCCAGGCGCCGGGATGCTCGGGCGGGGCGGGATGAATATTGACCGCGCCGAACGAGGCCTGGGCGAGATGGCGCGGCTGCAAAATAATGCTGCTGACATGCGAGATGATTAGGTTGTAGCCCGAGGCCTCAATTTGGCCAAGCACGCCGGACTTGGTTTCCTTGTTGCCCATTTGCCAATACAGGCTTTCAACATTGGCGAAATCCGCCCGCGTCATGACTGTGATGTCGTCCATGATGCCCGGAAGCGAAGTAAGCAAGAGCACTTTGTAGTCCTGGTTCCGGGCCATTATCCCGCCTCCATATGCGCAGGCATCCCCCTTCGTCATTGCCGGGCTTGACCCGGCAATCCATGCTGATATCCCGCACAGAGCAGTCGGTGGCCCTGGATGCCGGGATCAAGTCCGGGCATGACTGTTCATGCCAAATTCAACAGACCTTGCAATTGGTTTTCGCCTGTTCGATTAGCGCGGTTAGTTGCGCGTAGTCGATGGCGCCGGGCACCAATTGTTCGCCGACGATTAGGCTAGGGGTTCCGCGAATACCCATGGTGGCGGCAAGCTCCCGGTTGGCCTTGATGATGCGGGCGACTCCCGGGCCGACCATGTCCCGCTTCAGGCGCGCCACGTCCAGGCCGACGTCCTTGGCGGTCTGATAGACCGCAGCCTCGCTCAGGCGGCGGCGCAGGCCCATCAGGCTGTCATGAAAGACGCGGTACTTGCCTTGCATTTTGGCGGCCAAGGCGGCCCTCGCGGCGGTGACCGAGACCTTGCCCAAGATGGGGAATTCCTTGAACACGAAGCGTACGGATCTGTCCGCCTTCAGCAACCGGGTCATGGTGGGCTGGAAGCGTTTGCAATAACCGCATTGGTAGTCGAAGAACTCCACCACGGGGAACTTGCCCATGGGGTTGGCGACGAAATCATCGCTGGAGGTAAACAGGGCATCGCGGTTGGCCTGAATTTTACCGGCAATGCCGGCCACTTCTTTAGCCTTTTGCCGGGCTTCCAGTTTCCGCATCACCTTGACCAGCAGCTCGGGATGTTCCAGCAGATAGTTGCGGATGATTTTCTCGATGCGGGCGGTTTCGGGGTCGGCGGACTGTTGCGCCGCGCCGCCGTTCGCCATCAAAAGCGGCATCAGGGCGAAAACAAAAAACAGGCCGATGCGGCGAAACACTAAAACGGTCATGATGTCTCCTGGAGAAATTTCGCCGATCATGTCGCGGGATGCTGCCCGAGGCAAGGAGATATCACGATCCGGAGATCACACTACCGTGCGTACCCGCGCCACGGCCTCGCACCAGGCGCCGTACAATTGCCTGCGCCGGTCGGCGGTCATGTTCGGGGTGAAGCTGGCCTGGCGCTGCCATTGCGCCGCGATCGCCTCGGTGGAAGGGTATAGGCCCGTTTGCAGGCCCGCCAGATAGGCCACGCCAAGGGCCGTGGTCTCGGTCACGGCGGGGCGGTCGACGGTGACGTCAAGAATGTCGGCCAGGAACTGCATCAGCCAGTTATTCTCGACCATGCCGCCGTCAACGCGCAATACGTCAAGGGCCAGATCATTTATTGCTGCCGCGTCCCGCTGCATGGCCAACAGCAAGTCCCTGGTCTGATAACAGACCGCTTCTAATCCGGCGCGGACGATCTGCGCGATGGAACTATCGCGGGTCAGGCCGACGATGGCGCCCCTGGCGTCCGCATCCCAATAGGGCGCGCCCAGGCCGGTAAAGGCGGGCACCATGACCACGCCATCGGTGGATTCCAGACCGCTTGCCAGGGCTTCGGAGTCAGGTGCCGCATCGATCAGCTTCAAGCCATCACGCAGCCATTGCATGGCGGCGCCAGCGACGAAAATGCTGCCCTCCAGGGCATAGGTGGTCCGCCCGTCCAGGCGGTAGGCGATGGTGGTCAGCATGCGGTTTCGCGAGCGCACGGCCTCGGCCCCGGTGTTCAGCATGACGAAACAGCCAGTACCGTAGGTGGATTTGATCATGCCCGGCTTGAAACAGGCCTGGCCAATGGTTGCGGCCTGTTGATCGCCCGCCATGCCGGCGATGGCGATGGGCGCACCAAACAGTTCCTTGGCGGTATGGCCGAAATCGGCGGCGCAATCGCGTACCTCTGGCAATAGGACCGGGGGAATATCAAGCAATTGGCACAGATCCTCATCCCAGCACTGGCGGTGAATATCGAACAGCATGCTGCGCGAGGCGTTAGTGGCGTCCGTTGCATGCACCGCCTTTGCACCAGCTGGGCCGGCCGTCAGGTTCCACAGCAGCCAGCTATCGATGGTGCCGAATGCCAGTTCGCCGGCCTCCGCCGCACCACGGGCGCCCGCCACGTTTTCCAGCAGCCAGGCGATCTTGGTGGCGGAAAAATACGGATCGACAATCAGCCCGGTGCGTTCCCGGATCAATTCGTCATGTCCGGCCCGGCGCAGGTTCTCGCATAAATCAGCGGTGCGCCGGTCCTGCCAGACGATGGCGTTGTGGATCGGCTGGCCAGTATCCCGGCGCCAGATCACGGTGGTTTCCCGTTGGTTGGTGACGCCGATGCCGGCAATTCGTTTGGCCCCGATGCCCGCCTGTTCCATGGCCCCGCGCGCCGTCGCCAGGGTATCCCGCCAGATCTGCATGGCGTCATGCTCAACCAGACCAGGCCCGGGAAAAATTTGCGGCAATACCTGCTGCGCGCTGGCCTGCGCCAGGCCTTCCTGGTCGAATAGAATAGCGCGGGAGGAAGTCGTACCCTGATCCAGGGCAAGGACGAAGTCGTTCAGACTCATTTTTTTGCTCTTCGTTCGATGACCTGTTCTGCCGCCGTTTTCAGGTCTTGGGCCCGCAGCCAGCCCGGCGAGCCTTTGGGCAGGTCATGCTCGGCCCGATTGGCCTGACCGATGGCGTCACGGAATTTGCCGGTCAGAATATAACGTTCGGCGGTGGCCAGGGCAGCCTGGCCGATATTTCCCTTGCGCCCATGGGCCATGCCCAACCAGCGCCAGGCGGATGGATTGCCCGGCGCCAACCGCACCGCGTGGCGCAGGTTCTCGATTGCGGCATCAATATAGCGGCCGCTCTCCACCGTCACCTGAGCCTGCCCCAGACCGATGCGCAACAGCGGCTCGTCCGGGCGCAGGGTCACGGCCCGTTCATAGGGTGGCACGGCGGCCTCCGCCTGGCCGCTTTCGAACAGGATTTGGCCATGAAATTCATGGAAATACGGGTCATTGGGCCGTTCCTCCAATAGTCCCGCCATCAGGGCCAGGGCCTTTTCCGTCTCGCGTTTCTTATGCCGGGCAATGGCGCGGGCGTAGCGACCCGGCAGACTGTTGTCGGTGGGGGGATAGGTGCGAAAGGCCGTGACGGCGGAGTCCAGAAAGCCGGTCAGTTTGGCTTTCATGCGGGCGTGGCGTTCAACGAACAGTGGCCGTTCTTTGGCGTTGGAAAACCGTGAACCTTCCACATGGGCGCGGATGGCATCGACCCGGTTCCGGGTCAGGGGATGGGTGCGCACATATGGGTCCTGGCTGGCGGTCAACAGTGCCTCCTGATCACCCAGATTGTCGAAGAAGGTCAACATGCCCTGGGCCGATTGTCCGGTCTGCTCCAGCATGGCGATGGCGGCGCCATCGGCGGAGCCTTCCTGAACACGGCTGTATTTCAGGAATGAGCGTTGCGCCACCTGGCTGCCGCCCGCGATGATGGCCTGGCCGGCGGCGCCCTGGCCGGCAATGGCGGCGGCGGCGCCCAGAACAAAGGCCATGATCGATTGCGCCGAGGCATGGCGCAGGGCATCCTGGGTGCGAGCCAGATGGCCGCCGGTGATGTGTCCGGTTTCGTGGGCGATCACGCCGATCACCTGATTGGCGTTGTCCGAGGCGATCAACAGGCCGGTATTGATGAAAATCTTCTGTCCACCGGCGACAAAGGCATTGAGAGTGGGGTCATTAACCAGGTATACGCGCACCGACGAGGGTTCCAGTCCGGCGACCGCGAACAGTGGTGTCCCGAACAGTCGGATGGTATCCTCAATCTCTGCGTCGCGGATAAAACTGATCTTACGCGCCTGGGCCGTTCCGGACCCCAGCAGTGAAGGGATCGGCAGGATCAGCGCCGCCGCCAGCATCGAGATAGAAAGCAGTAGAAGTCCAATTATGTATCGCAAGCCCTCGGCTCCATCAGTTAATCGTAAGCAAACTAGGTTCACCACTAGCCGCCGTCAACGCATGGGACGGATGGCGGGTCCGGCGGCGGGTCTCGCGACAGCGTTGGCAGCGGCCCTGCTGCTCCTGGCCGCCTGCAGCGAACCGGCGCCGAAAGTTGGCGAAATCGGTGCTGTCGAAGGCTTCCTGGGCGGCATCGTTACAGAGGAGCCGCGCGCCGCGCTGGTGGCCCGGGATGCGCTGTCGGCGGGCGGAACGGCGGCGGATGCGGCCACAGCGGCCTATTTCGCCATGACCGTGACCTATCCCGTTGCCGTTGGCTTGGGCGGCGGCGGGCTCTGCCTCTATTACGATCATAGCGGCAACAAGGCCGAGGCTCTGGAATTCAGGGCCTTGACGCCCGGCGGCGGCGGCGCGGTGGCGATGCCGGGGGCATTGCGGGGCATGGCCTTGTTGCACAGCCGCTATGGCCGCCTGCCATGGGGACAGTTGGTGGCTCCGGGTGAGAAACTAGCCCGCTTTGGCCACCACATCAGCCGCGCCCTGGCCAAGCGCCTGGCGCCGCAAGCTGGTAAACTGCGCCGTGATGCGATGGCGGCGGGGATCTTCCTACACCCTGACGGCACACCCTTGGGGGAAGCTGAAAATTTGGTGCAGGTGGAACTGGCCTCGGTCCTAGCGCGTATCCGGACCCGGGGATTGAGCGATTTTTATAGCGCCGAAATGGGCCGGCATTGGCTGGCGGCTAGCACCAGCCATGGCGGCAAGGCGACAATCGGTGATCTGCGCGGCTATCGCGCCTTTTGGCAGGAAACCGATCGGCTTTCCGTCGGCAATGAAATTCTGTATTTTCCAAAGCTTAGTCAAGCTGAGGGGCCGGCCTTCAAACTAGTTGCGTTGTTGAATGCAAAGCCCCTGGCGGCGGCGGCGGGCAAGGTTTTTGGTCAAGCGAGTGTTGCCATGACCCATGACCGGGGCGAGACGGGCTTGGTGGTGGGCGATAGCTTCGGTTCGGCGGCGGCCTGCGTGTTTCAGATGAATGACGCTTTTGGTAGCGGCGCCATGGCGCCGAACATGGGCGTCTTTCTCGCCCCCAGTATTGCGAGGGGTATGGCTGGCGCTGCGAATTGGCCCGGTCATCCCCTGCCGTTGCTGGGAGCTAATGAAAATGTTCGCCAGGTGTTTTTCGCCGCCAGCGGCACTGGTGGGCCGTTGGGGGCCGCAAGCGCGGCGGCACTCAGCCGCGCGGTAATGATAGAGGGCAAGACGCTGGAGCAGATCATGTCCGCCAACAAGTCGGCTGGCCTGGATAGGCCGGATAGAGTGCAAGCGCTGTGGTGCCCGAAGGGCATTCGTGATGGCGCTAGTAGCTGTCAGTTTGCCACCGACGCCAGGGCTCATGGCTTGGCCGTTTTCGATCAATTTTGAGGCCGTTATGAAAACCTCCCAACGCGGCGCCATTCCCAGCTTTATCGTTATGGATGTGATGAAGGCTGCGGCCGAGCACGAGGCCGCAGGTGAGGGCGTCCTGCATATGGAAGTGGGCCAGCCGTCGACCGCCGCACCAAAGGGTGTGGTGGCGGCGGCCAAGCAGGCCCTGGATGACGATGTGCTGGGCTATACCCTGGCCACGGGGATCGTACCGCTGCGCCAGCGGATAGCGCGGCATTACATGGAATTCTATGGCATCGAGGTGCCCAGCCAACGGATCTGCGTCACCACTGGATCCTCCGCTGGTTTCTTGTTGGCCTTTCTGGCAGCCTTTGATCCTGGCGACAAGGTTGCCATCCTGCGTCCCGGTTATCCCTGTTACCGGAATATTCTCAGCGCCCTGGATATCGAGGCGGTGGAAGTACCTGTGGGCCCTGAAAGCCGGTTCCAGCCGACCTTGGAAATGCTCGATGCGGCGGGCGGCAGCAGGCTGGATGGGTTGTTGATCGCCTCGCCCGCTAACCCGACAGGTTCTATGCTGCGGGAAGACGAGTTACGGCAAATGATAGCGTACTGCCAAGACAAGCAGATCCGCTATATCTCGGATGAGATTTACCATGGCATCACCTATGGCGAGCAGGCAGCGACCGCCGCCGCCGTCGACGACAATGCTGTGGTCATCAATTCGTTCTCGAAATATTATTCCATGACCGGCTGGCGCCTGGGTTGGATGGTGCTGCCCGAGGATATGCTGCGCCCGGTGGAACGCCTGGCGCAGAACCTCTTTATCTCGGCCCCCTCCCTGGCCCAGCATGCCGCCATCGCGGCCTTTGATTGTACGGAGGAACTGGACGGCAACGTGGTCCGCTATGCCCGTAACCGGGAATTGTTGCTGCGGGAGCTGCCGAAAGCCGGCCTGGATCAACTGGCGCCCGCCGACGGTGCCTTTTACATCTATGCCGATGTGCGCAAGTTCACCAATGACGCCTTGGCGTTTTGCGCCCAGATGCTGGCGCAGACAGGCATCGCGGCGACACCGGGCAACGATTTCGATCCCGTTGACGGTGCCGCCTTCGTGCGCTTTTCCTTCGCTGGATCGACCGAGGACATGGCGGAAGCCTGCCGCCGTCTAAACGGCTGGCTTCGTTAAAATCCGGACGGCGTCTAAAACAGCTTAAAACAGGCGGCCCCGTTGCCACCAGCCGCGGCGCTTTGGCTTGTCCGAAGCTTCTTCAGCCGCGACCTCTTCCCCCGGTGTTTCTTCAGCCGGCGCCGCCTCCACGGTCTCCGTTGCGGCTTCTGCTTCCGGCTCGATGGTTGCCGATACCAAGATTGCGTCGGGCGCGGCGTCATCGGTGGCCGCATCATCGCCGGCGGTGGCCTTACTATCGCTATCTGCCGTATCAGCATTCGTCGTATGTGCCGGGGCCTCGCGGCCCATCATCCCCGAGGCGGTGAAGCCAATGGGTTTAGCGGGTGCGCCTTCGCTGGCTGGGCTATCCGCCACCAATGCTGGCTCGGCTTCGCCTGCCACGGTATCGTTGGCCGTTTCGCCAGTGGCGTCATCGGCATTCGCGGCTGCCTCCGTGGCCTCGGCCTCGTCGCCACCACCGCGCCGCCGCCGCCGGCCACGCCGGCCACGCCGCCGCCGGCGCGTTTTTTCCTCGCCATCAGCGTCTGTTTCCGTGGCCGCCGCCACGGCCGGACCGCCGCTGGCATTGCCACCGCTTTCGCTGGCCGCAGTATTGTCGCTGCCGTCTTTCGCCTTTTTGTCTTCGCCCTTGTCGTCATTGCGGCGCCGTGAACGGCGCCGGCGGCGCGGGCGTTTTTCCTTGGTTTTTTCCACACCATCGGCGCTTTCCTCGGCGCTGTCGGCCTCGCCCGCCGCTTCGTTGGTGGCCAGGGCGTCATCATCGTCAAGGCCGGGTAGCAAGGCGGCGGTGCTTTTGCGCTCGCTCTCTTCGATCTCTTCCGCCGTGCGGGTGTGGTCGATATCCACGCGGCAATCTGGCGAGATCAGGGTATCATCGCCCAGGACATGCACGCCCATGCCATAGCGCTGTTCGATCTCGGCCAGGTGATCGCGCTTTTGGTTCAGCATATACAGCGCCACTTCCGCCGGTGCATGCACGGTCAATTGCGCCGCCCGGCCCCGGATGCCTTCCTCCTCGATGGCGCGCAGAACGTGCAGGGCGGTGGATTCCGTGGTTCGGACGAAGCCCGTACCGGTGCAAATGTCGCAGGTTCTGGTCGAGGCCTCGAACAGGGACGGACGCAGCCGCTGGCGCGACATTTCCATCAGGCCGAACGAGGATATGCGGCCAACCTGAATGCGGGCCCGGTCATCCTTCAGGGCCTCTTTCATGCGACGTTCCACCGCGCGGTTGTTGCGGTTTTCATCCATGTCGATGAAATCGATCACCACCAGGCCGGCCAGATCCCGCAGGCGCAACTGGCGGCCAACTTCGGAGGCGGCCTCCAGATTGGTCTTCAGGGCGGTTTCCTCGATATTCCGTTCCTTGGTGGAACGGCCCGAGTTGACGTCGATGGCGACCAGGGCCTCGGTCTGGGCCAGCACCAGATAGCCGCCGGATTTCAACTGCACTACATTTGAATGCATGCTGTCCAGTTGCTGTTCCACCTGATAGCGGTGCAGCAGGGGAATGCGGTTGCGGTAGGGTTGGACCTTCTTGGCATGGGACGGCATCAGCATGCGCATGAAATCCTTGGCCACGCGGTAGCCATCCTCGCCATCGACTAGGATTTGATCAATATCCTTGGCGTACATGTCGCGAATGGCCCGTTTGATAAGGTCCGCCTCTTCATAAACGGCGGTGGGCGCCGTCGAATCTAGGGTCAGATCACGGACGCTGTCCCAAAGGCGCAAGAGATATTCAAAGTCGCGTCGAATCTCCGATTTTGTCCGGTTCTGCCCGGCGGTACGCACGATGACGCCCATGCCCTGGGGTACATCCAGGTCAGAGACGATATCTTTCAATTTTCGACGGTGGGTCTGATTGGTGATTTTGCGCGAGATACCGCCGCCCCGCGCCGTATTCGGCATCAAGACGCAATAGCGGCCAGCCAGGGACAAATAAGTGGTCAGCGCCGCGCCCTTGTTGCCGCGTTCTTCCTTGACCACCTGGATCAGCAGGATCTGCCGCCGTTTGATGACTTCCTGGATCTTGTAGCTGCGCCGACTGCGGGCACGGGGACGGGGAACTTCATCCATGGCGTCCACGGCACCGGTTTCTTCCGCCACTTCGGGCGCATCACCGTCATCGTCTTCATTGCCATCGCCATTTGGGGCCTGATCCGTAATACCTTCAGCGGCCGCATCAATTTCTGCACTGGTGTCGGTTTGAATTAATTCCCCCGCCGCGCTATCCACCGCGTCCAGAGCGATGGTATCGTTCGTATCAGCAATACCATCTCCGTCAATGTCCCCGGCAACATCGTCGTCATCGTCATCGTTATCAGCACTGCCATCGCCGTCGACCCGGTCCTCCAGCTCAACCTCGCGGGCGGCCTGTTCGGCCTCGTCCAGCAGCAGCGCCTCGCGGTCGGCTACTGGAATTTGATAGTAGTCGGGATGGATTTCGTTGAAGGCCAGAAAGCCATGGCGGTTGCCGCCATAATCCACGAAGGCCGCCTGCAACGAGGGTTCAACCCGTGTTACCTTGGCCAGATAGATATTGCCCTTGAGTTGCTGTTTGGTGGCTGTTTCAAAGTCGAAATCGACCAGCCGCTTACCGTCAACGACGACGATACGGGTTTCCTCCGCATGCGTCGCGTCAATCAACATACGCGTCGTCATAAATTTATGCCCGCATCCAACCGGCATGATCATGCCGGATGCCACGGTCCCTTTTTATAGCGAAGCCGGTCATGGGGATATCAACCCGTCAAACGGCACGGCCAGAGGCAATTCTTCCGCAGGGCTGTCTTTGTTGAAACGCACCGCGTTATTGCGGGCGGTTTAAACAAGCAGCCCCGTGACGGTAAATGCCGCGGCACAAAAATGCCGCGACAATGCCTTAGCCGACCAGGACGGGGATCCTTCTACCACCACCCGATCAACATGACGCTCATGGCGCCACGCAAAACCTGGCTTCGAATTCACCTATCCAATCCGTCAATTCAACGCGTAACAACACAGGTTTGGTACTTGCGACCACCGATAAAAGACTATCGCGCCCGAACAACCCAGCCTGTCGTTGCCACGCCATCGCTGTATACAAAAAAAACAGCAAAACGACGACGGAACTATTACATAAATCCCATGATATACTCTTGATTGCCAAATTCACAAAGAAAATACTGTGACGGATATGGCCAGGTGGAAAACATCCTGGTCTTATCGCTTATGCCAATAGGTTGGATTGGCTATCCGGGGCGACATTGGATATTGTGTTTTCGCGATTCGTAACTACTAGATGTGCGATGCCTGTTGGAAAACGCTTTAGCTTGATTTTGTTCGCTGGCCTGTGCTGCGCGCTTGCGCAAGGCGCGGAGGCGGAGACCGTTGTGCATGACATCAGGATTGGTATTTACAACGCAAAGACGCGGTTAGTGCTCGATCTTTCGGAGCGCCCCGGCTTTAAGATCTTCGCCCTGGCCAATCCCTACCGCATTGTCCTTGATCTGCCAGATATTAACTGGCGGGTGCCGTCCGGAACGGCCCGGCGCAAGGGTGGTCTTATCGCTGGTTTGCGCTATGGCCAGTTTCAGCCGGGAAATTCCCGCGTGGTCATGGATTTGAGCGGCCCTGGCACGGTTGGCAAATCTTTCATCATTCCGGGCACAAAGGGCCGCGGCCCACGTCTGGTCATCGACATCCGCAAGGCCACGCGACAGGCCTTCCTCACGACGCTGAAGGCACCGCGTAAGGCGGTGGCGCCAAGGGCGAAAATACCCTTGCAGGCGAAAGTCAAACGCTCGCCCCTGCAAAAGCCCCTGGTGGTGATTGACCCTGGCCATGGCGGTATTGATCCCGGCGCCATCGGGGTTGGCGGCAGTTTCGAGAAGCATGTGACATTGGGAATGGCACACCAGATCCGCAGGGCCATCATGAGCCTTGGCCGGCAACGGGTTTTATTGACCCGCAGTCGGGATGTGTTTATTCCCCTGCGCCGCCGGGTGGCGATCGCACGGGCGGCGGGGGCAGATTTGTTTGTTTCGATCCATGCCGATTCCACCGCCAACCATAAGGTCCGCGGCGGCGGCATTTATACCTTATCGGAAAATTCCTCCGATGAGGAAACCGCGGCCCTGGCGGCCAAGGAGAACCGCTCCGACGTCATCGCCGGGGTCAATTTGAGCGGCCACGACGATGAAGTCGCCTCCATCCTGATTGATTTGACCCAGCGCGAAACGATGAATTATTCGGCTCATTTTGCCTCCGCCCTGGTGCCGGAGCTTCGGCAATTGATCCATATGCGCCGTAAACCGCACCGTTTCGCCGGTTTCCGGGTCCTGAAGGCGCCGGATGTTCCTTCGGTGTTGGTGGAATTGGGCTATCTCTCAAACCGGCGGGACGAAAAAATGCTGACGTCGGCAAAATCCCGCGCCGCCATCGCCACGGCCATTGCGCGTGCCGTAAACAATTATTTCAAAAACCCAAAACCTTGAGGGCGGCCTAGAAAATGGCTGCGTGCGCGCCTTATAACCGCCTTATTTAGCCGCTACTTGCAAATACACGGGCGCGGCGTTGTACAGCGGCCAGGAATGCTGCAAGGGAAGGATGGTTTGACGGCGAAATGATACGGTTCTTGGCGATTTTCTTTTCGCTTATCCTGCTGTTGGCCATGGCCGCGGGCGGGGCCGGCCTTTACGCGTTTTGGCGCTTTGGGCGGGACCTGCCCGATTACAGCCAACTGGCCGACTACCGCCCGGCGGTGATGAGCCGGGTGCATGCGGGCGATGGCACCCTGATCGCGGAATTCGCCCATCAAAGGCGGCTGTTCGTGCCCATCGCCGCCATGCCGCGGCAGGTTATCCAGGCATTTCTCGCGGCCGAGGACAAGACCTTCTACACCCATCCTGGCATAGATTTTGCCGGCATTGCCTCGGCCATGCTGCGCAATCTCAAGAATATCGGCGGCAAGCGCCGGCCGGTCGGCGCCTCGACCATTACGCAACAGGTGGCGAAGAACTTCCTTCTGACCAACGAACTTTCCATTGCCCGCAAGATTAAGGAAGCGATCCTGGCCTTCCGCATCGAGCAGGCCTTTTCCAAGGATCGCATACTCGAACTTTACCTCAACGAAATTTATCTTGGCCTGGGCAGTTACGGCGTGGCCGCCGCTGCGCTGAATTATTTTGATAAATCCCTTGCTGAGTTAAACCTGGAGGAGACGGCGTTTCTAGCCGCCCTGCCCAAGGCGCCCAATAATTACCACCCCATCCGCAACCGCAAGGCGGCCGAGGGGCGCCGGGATTGGGTGCTGGGGCAGATGGCTGAGAACAGCGTGATCTCGGCCCTGGATGCTAGGCGCGCCGCCACCCGTGCCCTGTTGATGCGCCGGCCCGATCCCACGCGCATTCTGGAGGCGGGATTTTTCGCGGAGGAAGTCCGCCGGGAGCTTCTGCAGCGCTATGGCGAACAGCGCCTTTACGAAGACGGCCTCTCCGTGCGCACCACGTTGGAGCCGGCCCTGCAGAGCATCGCCGATGAAGAGCTGCGGGCGGGCCTGGTGGCCTATGACCGCCGCCACGGCTGGCGCGGCCCGCTGGCCCGGATTGAAGAGTCCGAGGACTGGATCGGCGCTCTGGCCAAGGTGCCGATCCCGCCGGCCATAGGTACATGGTACATGGCGGTGGTTCTGGCCCTGCATCCCAAGCGGGCCGAGATTGGCTTTTCCAATGGCGTCAAGGGACAGATATTGTTGCCGCATATGAGCTGGGCCCGCCTCTGGCGCAAGGGCGAGACCAGGGGCCCCCGTGTGCGCCGGCCCGGCGATGCTCTGGCACTGGGCGATGTGGTCGCTGTTGCCGCCGTGGCCGAGGACGACGAACATTACCAGGCGGGCAGCTACAGCCTGCAACAGATCCCCGCCATCAACGGCGCTTTGGTGGCCGTAGACCCTCACACGGGCCGGGTTTTGGCTATGGCCGGCGGCTATGCGTACAAAGCCTCGCAATTCAACCGCGCCACCCAGGCCAGGCGCCAGCCAGGTTCCGCCTTCAAACCGTTCGTCTATGCCGCCGCGCTAGAGCATGGCTTTACCCCATCTTCCATGGTGCTTGATGCGCCGTTTGTCATCGATGCCGGTGCCGGCCAGGGTAAATGGAAGCCGGCCAACTACACCAAACGCTTCTACGGCCCGTCGACCTTACGTCTGGGGATCGAGAAGTCGCGCAATCTGATGACGGTTCGTCTGGCCAACTATATCGGCATGGAGCGGGTGGTGGATTACGCTAAACGGTTTGGCATCGTGGATAGGATGCCGCCGTTACTGCCTATGTCGCTAGGCGCGGGCGAGACGACGCTGCTGCGCCTGACCACGGCCTATGCCATGTTGGTCAACGGCGGCAAACGGGTGGTGCCAGCCTTGATCGATCGTATTCAGGACCGCCGGGGCCGCACTGTGTTCCGCCATGATCGGCGGGAATGTCCGGGTTGTGTCAGTAGCGGCTGGCACGAACAGGATACGCCCGTGGTTCCCGATACCAGGGTTCAGGTGATCCAGCCGGGTACCGCCTATCAGGTGGTTTCGATGCTGCAGGGCGTGGTGCAGCGCGGCACCGGTATCCGCATCAAGGCGGTGGGCAAACCCCTGGCGGGCAAGACCGGCACCACGAATAAGAGCCGCGATACCTGGTTCATGGGCTTCTCGCCGGATCTGGCGGTGGGGGTTTATGTCGGCTTTGATAACCCGCGCAGCCTGGGGCGGCGCGAGACCGGCTCCTCGGTGGCGGTTCCTGTGTTCCGCGATTTCATGGCTAGGGCCATGGCGCACCAGCCCGCCATTCCATTTCGTATACCGCCCGGTCTGCAACTGGTGCGGATTGCCGGAAACACGGGTATGCCGGCGGAGCCGGGAGATGAAAGAGTGGTATTGGAAGCCTTTAAACCCGGCACCGTGCCAAAAAGATTGGGTCCGGTGCTTGACGGCACCCAGGCGGTGCAGGCAATTAGCGGGGGCAAACGAGCCGGCACGGGCGGCCTGTATTAAGACCCCTTGGTTTTATGTTTTGACAGTACCGGAGACGTTTCATGCGCGCCGAATCCCAGACCCTTATAGACGAGATCGGCCAGAATCTGGCCCTTCTGAGGAGGCATCTTTGACTGGGATGTCTCCCTGAAGCGTCTCGACGAACTGAACAAACTGATTGAGGACCCCAGCCTGTGGGATGCCGCGGTCAGGGCGCAAAAGCTGATGCGCGAACGCACCAGCCTGGATAATGGCATCAACGGTTTGCGCGACATGGAAGGCGAATTGGCCGAGGTCATCGAGTTGATCGAACTGGGCGAGTTGGAGGATGACACCGAGATTGTCACAGAGGCCGAGGCGCAGTTGGCTGAATTAAGCGCGCGGGCCGGCAGGCTGCGCATGGAATCCATGCTCTCGGGCGAGGTGGATGGCAACAACTGCTATGTGGAAATTCATGCCGGGGCGGGCGGTACCGAGTCCCAGGACTGGGTCGAAATGCTACTTCGTATGTACTGCCGGTGGAGTGATCAGCGTAAATTCAAGAGCGAATTAGTGGAAGCCAGCGCTGGCGAGGAAGCGGGCCTGAAATCTGCCACCCTGCACGTGCGCGGCGGAGATGCGTATGGCTGGATGAAGACCGAAAGCGGGGTGCACCGCCTGGTCCGTATCTCGCCCTTCGACAGCGCCTCACGGCGCCATACCTCCTTCGCCTCCGTCTGGATCTACCCTGAGATCGACGACGATATCGAGATAGAGATCAACGATAGCGATCTGCGTGTCGATACCTACCGGGCCTCGGGCGCCGGTGGCCAGCACGTCAACCGCACCGACAGCGCCGTGCGCATTACCCACGAGCCAACCGGCATCGTCGTGCAATGCCAGGCGGAGCGCTCCCAGCACAAGAACCGTGCCGCCGCCATGAAGATGCTAAAGGCACGCCTGTACGAGGCGGAATTGCAAAAACGCGAATCCGAAAAACAGGCGATCGAGGATCAAAAGACCGATATCGGCTGGGGCCATCAGATCCGCAGCTACGTCCTGCATCCCTATCAAATGGTCAAGGATTTGCGCACCGGGGTCGAGCGCGGCGATGCCCAGCGGGTACTCGACGGTGATCTGGACCGCTTCATGGAGGCATCATTGGCGGCCCGTCTGGGTGGCGACGATCCTAACATTAAGGGCGATGGCGAATAATTTGGATCAGCTGCCGGCGGCTGTTTTTGCGCTGCTTTGCGGTACCGGTTCCGGTCGCGAGCGGGCAGCGGTCTGTTGCGCGGGAGCCTTGCGGGCTGGTGCCGTCGCCAAGGTGCTAATGCCGTACTCGTTACGCTGTCCTGTTTGGCGTCGTTGCGTTTGCAATGGCCATCAAGGAAGGCGCCGGCGTCAATCGCCAGGCTGTCATGCCAGATATCGCCAATCACCCGCGCTGTCTTTGCCAGGTGCACGTCCCTGGCCTCGATCCGGCCCGTGACCTGGCCTCGGATCGTGACTTCATCGGCTTCAATGTGGCCCGCGATGACGGCCTTTTCACCGATCACCAGCTTGGCGCAGTTGATGTCGCCGGTTACAATGCCGTCCAGCTGCACTTCGCCAGAGGTTCGCAGATTACCGGTAATCTCCAAATCTGTTGAAATGAGCGACGGCGCGGCGCGCACCATGTTGTTTGATGCCTTGCTCTCGTCAGCCTGTGCTATTCCCTAAACAGTGTTGTTATGGGCCTGTTTGCCCGCCTACCCCAGGCCAAGGGGCTGGAGCTATTGGAACAAAGCGTGCTGGCGCTACGTATCGCCTCCAAGCTGGATCACGAACCAAGCGATGCCGGTGATGCCATCTCGGATGTGGTGGCGAAAAGCGGCGGTATCGAAAACAACCTGATCCAGACCGTCATGGGGTAAAACATCCCCGCCTGACATAACAGCATTGGTTGGTATAAGCTCTCCGCAAAGACCAACTTGTCAGGAGGTTAGCGTGGAACTATTTGATTTGAGCGGTCGAGTCGCCATCATCACCGGTTCAACCAAGGGTATTGGCAAGGCCATAGCGGCGCGCATGTGCCAGCATGGCGCCAAGGTGGTGATCTCGTCCCGCAAGGCGGATGCCTGCGAAGCGGTCACGGCCGAGATCAACCGTGATTTCGCTTCCAACGGCGGCGAGGCCATCTCTATCCCGGCCCACGTTGGGGTCGAGGGCGAACTGCGTAATCTGGTCGACAAGACCCTGGACAAGTGGGGTAAAATAACCACCCTGGTGCCAAACGCGGCGGCCAACCCCTATTATGGGCCATCCGCCGAGATGCCGGATTCTGCCTTCGAGAAAATCTGGGAAGTTAACGTCAAAAGCGTTTTTAGGCTGTGCCACATGGTGCTGCCCGGCATGGCCGATGCGGGCAGTGGTTCGATCACCATTATCGCCTCGAACTCCGGCCTGAAAGGCTCGGTCGAGCTATGCGGTTATGCCATTTCGAAAGTGGCCGAGCATCAAATTGCCCGTAATCTGGCGGTGGAATACGGCCCCAAGGGTATTCGGGTCAACGCCATCGCGCCGGGCCTGATCAAGACTGATTTCGCCAAGACCCTGTGGACCAACCCGAAACGCCTGGAGCGGGTGGAAAACCTGATACCCTTGCGGCGGATCGGCGATCCCCACGAAATCGCCGGCACCGCCGTGTTCCTGGCCAGTGACGCCGCCGCCTTTCTGACCGGCCAGGTGCTGAACGTGGATGGAGGCAATGCGGTCGTTTAGAGGCGCTCATTGATGCGGGCATTGATCGTTGGCGGCTGCGGTTTCGTTGGCCTGAACATTGCCGAGGCTCTGTTGCGCCGTGGCGATGACACGGTGCTGTTCGACGCCAATCCATTGCACCCAACCGCCAAGGTGGCCTTTCAGGCATTGCCGGGCGGCCTCAGCGTTTGTCGGGGCGATGTGCGCGACTCTGCCTCGGTGGCCGCCGCCTTTACCGATCATGAGATCGATACGGTGTTTTATGGCGCCGCCATGACATCGGGCCCGGAGCGCGAGCGTGATGTGCCGGGCCAGGTCCTGCAAGTCAACCTCCTGGGTCTGGTCAATGTCATCAAGGCCGCCGCCGATGCGGGCGGTGTGGGCCGGATGATTAATATCGGTTCCGGCTCCGCCTATGGACGCCACCGGGTGGAGGGCGAGGGCGCGGTGCTGGAAGAGCTAACCCCATCTGAGCCCGAAAGCATCTATGGCATCAGCAAACTCGCCACCGAGGCGGTTAGCCGCCGCCTGGCGGATCTGCTGGATCTGGATATTCGTTCGGTCCGTCTGGCGGCGGTCTATGGCCCATGGGAAATAGACAGCGGCGCCCGCGATACCCTTAGCCCCCTGATGCAGGCGGCCCTGGCCGCTCTGCATGGAGAGCATGTGCTGCTGCCCCGCCGGGACAGTCAGGACTGGGCCTATTCCCGAGACGTGGCAACCGCCCTGGTGGCCTTGGCCGATGCGCCGGCACCCAGTTACGATCAATACCATATCGCCTCGGCCGCGCCCTGTGGCGTGATCGATTGGTGCGTCGTCCTGGCCCGGCATTATCCGGATTTCCAATATGCATTGGCCAAACCTGACGAAACAGCAACGATCAACCTGCATGGCGACCGGAATCGCCGGTCCTTATCGGGTGCGCGCCTGACGGAAGATATCGGGTATACCTTGCCCTCCGACCCAGAAGCCGCTTTTGTGGATTTTGTCGAGTGGATGGCTCAACATGGAGCCTTCTGGAAAAAATAACAAATATGGGGAAACATCGAGATGAAATTCGGCATTTTCTACGAGCATCAATTACCCAGGCCCTGGGAAGAAGACAGCGAATATAAACTGCTGCAGAATTCCCTGAGCCAGATCGAGCTGGCCGACCGCCTGGGCTATGACTATGCCTGGATGGTCGAGCATCATTTTCTGGAAGAATATTCCCACGCCTCCTCGCCCGAGACATTCTTGGGCGCGGCCAGCCAGCGTACGGAAAATATCCGCCTCGGCTATGGTATCGTGCAGTTGACCACTAACCAACCCCACCGGGTGGCCGAGAAGGTGTCCACTCTTGACCTGCTTTCGGGTGGCCGGGTTGAATTCGGCATGGGCGAGGGGGCCGGGCCCGCGGAACTGCACCCCTTTGGGACCCGTGTGCGCGACAAGCGGGAGCGTTGGGAAGAGGCGGTCAAGGCCATTATCCCCATGTTTACCTTGGAGGATTGGGAATTTCATGGCGACTATTACGACTTTCCCGCCCGTAGTGTATTGCCGAAGCCGTTCCAAAAACCGCATCCGCCGCTTTGGGTGGCATGTTCGAACATCAACACCATTACCCAGGCCGGACAATGGGGCCTGGGCGCCCTGGGTTTTACCTTTGTTTCGCCCGATGCAGCCACGGCCTGGGTCAATCACTATTACAACAATCTGCTGCATAACCGGAACCAGTTGACCGATTACCCGGTCAATCCCAACGTGGCCATGGTCTCGGGCTTCATGTGCACTGAAACGGACGAGGAAGCGATCGAAAAGGCCGCCGGCTGGACCTTCTTCATCTTCGCCTTGTCCCATTATGGCCGCGAGGGCATCGATGCGCCGGGCAAGTCGGATCTGTGGAGCCTGTATCAGGATTGGCGCGATTCCGAGAAAGCCCAGGCGGCCCTGACCGCCGGTCTGATCGGCTCGCCCGCGACCATCCGCGAGAAACTGCGGCAATACGAGGCGGCGCATGTGGATCAGGTCATCTTGTTGAACCAGGCCGGCAAGACTTCGCATCAGGATATTTGCGACAGTTTGCTCGTGTTTGCCGACGAGGTGATGCCGGAATTCCACGAACGCCAGCCGGCGCACGAGACCTGGAAGGAACAGGTGCTCTCCGGCGCCGTCAAGTTGGAGGATCTGGACACCCAGCCTTATGATATCTACAGCCATCAGAACGAAGATATCGTGCGTCTGACACCGGATCAGTTGAAGGCGCATATGGCGGCCAAGGAAGCTGAACAGAAAGCCGCCCGCGAAGTCATCGACGGCACGGCGGACTGATATGGTCTACCGAAGGGGAATGATCCAGGCATGAGCATGAACCGGCAATGGCTGTTGGCCCGTACTCCGCCCGAAGGCTTGCCGTTGGCGGACGATTTCGAATGGCGTGAAAGCGCTGTGCCAGATCCCGGTCCGGGACAATTGCTCAGCCAAACGATCTATCTCTCCCTCGACCCCTATCAGTGGGGCCGCCGCCGCCGGGGCCTGGAAACTCCCGGTGAGGTCTGCCATGGGCGCACGGTGGCCTGGGTTCTAAAGAGCAATCTGCCCGGTTACGTGGAGGGTGATTTTCTCTTCAACACCAATGGCTGGCAGAGCCACGGGCTGACAGGGATGGGCATTTCTGTCTTCACCTATATGTTACCGCGAAAAATCGATCCCGGCGTGGCGCCGCTCTCCACCGCTATTGGTGTTCTGGGCATGTTGGGTCTGACCGCTTATTCGGGCCTGGTAGTGCAATGCCAGCCCAAGGCCGGTGAAACCGTGGTGGTCTCCGCCGCATCGGGAGGCGTTGGCCAGGTGGTGGGGCAGATCGCCAAGATTCTCGGCTGCCGCGTCGTCGGCATCGCGGGGCGGGAGGAAAAATGCGCCTTCGTGACCAACGAACTGGGCTTTGACGCCTGTGTCTCGCACTTGGGCGATGATCTGTCAGGCGCGCTGGGGGCGGCTTGTCCCGACGGTATCGACATTTACTTCGAGAACGTCGGCGGCAAGTGTTTCGAGGCGGTACTGCAACATCTGAACCGGAAGTCCCGCGTCACCCGCTGCGGCCTGATCTCGCAATACGGCAACATGGATGGCCGTGACGCGTTCGAGGTTTGGGAGGGGATGGGCCAGGCGGTGTTCGAAAAACAGGACTGCGGCGTCTTCCCCCTGGCGGTGGGCAATTTCGTTGCCGATCACCAAGACGAGTTCTTGGCGCGAATGGCGGATTGGTTGCGGGATGACAAGGTGAAATACCTGGAAGACATCCGTGCTGACCTGGAAAATACCCCGGAGACTTTCCGCGCCATGCTGGAAGGCGGCAATTTCGGCAAGACTATGATGCAGGTATCCGTCGATCCGACGAAGTGAGCTTCGTGGTTCTAAATCGGTATTAGCAGGCTGCTAAAAAAAATTGCCGCTTTGCCGGTCTTCTCCACGCATCGTTCATCTCCAAACGATTCAATCGAGAAAGTGAATTACAAAGACAAAGCTTTAGGGAGAGCTTTTCAGTAGACTGTGAGAGCGCATTTGAAGAAAATACGCTTAGAGTTTTAAGAATAGCGCAACTGAACCAATTACCTAGTCGTCTGTTAAGAAGCGGCTCTGAGTGCAGATAGTGTTATTACTGCGTGGCATATTGTGGCGACGATTTCGGCGAACAAGGCCTTCAGCCACTTGAGGATGAGACGGAAGTTGTAGCCTACGGCACTCATGACGGCGTTGATCTGGTCGCCGTTGCGGCCTTTCAGGTAGTTGTGGCCTAGATGTCCGTCTTTCTTGCAAAGGCCGATCACCGGCTCAATGGCAGAGCGGCGCCGAAGTTCCTTTCTGATCTGGCCGTGCACGCCGCGCTTTTTCCCGGAGCGGAAGACCCGCATCGGTTTTGGCGCATAATGGCTGACATAGCCCTTGTCCACATAGACCCGCTCGATCTCGCGGCCGGGAATCACAATCGGGCCGAAAAGTGAATCAAAATCGCATGAAAACGACCGCTAACACAGCACTTTCGTGCAATCTCAATTACTTCAAATCGCCAAAAATGATAGGCATGGCAAGGCTGTCTGAGTTCTTAACGGACGACTGCTTAATTCGCGCCAATTGAGCTATCGTCCGCCTCCGATTAATTGAACACTGCTCTATCCCGTCACTGTTTTGTCATGACCGTCCGTCAGGGCGGAGGCATCATCCGTTTCAGTTAGCGCGGTGAGCAGGCGCTTGCGGATGGTTGCCAGCCGTTTTTCAGAGGTGATCTTCAGGCCGAACAGATCCTTGACGTAGAATACATCAACCGCGCGTTCGCCATAGGTCGCGATCCGCGCATTGGCGATGGTCAAGGATAAACCGTAAAAGGCCTTGGTCAGAACATGCAGCAGGGCGGGGCGGTCTCGGCCGTTGACCTCAATCACTGTATGGGCGCGGGAGGCCTCGTTGTCGATGATCACCGCTGGCTGTACTGTGAAGACACTGGCCCGGCCCGGCAAATGGCTGCGTTTTTCGCCCAAGGCCACCGACAGCAAGGTTTCGCCGCTTAGAATTTTGGCGATGGTCAGGCGCAGACGGGCGATGCTTTCCGGCCTTTCGATCGGCCCGCCCTCGACGTCCTGGATTGAAAATACATCCAGGGCCATGCCGTCGGTGGTGGTAAAAATCCGCGCCCCGGCGATCGTCGCGCCGCTGACGGTGATGGCGCCCGCCAGGCGCGAGAACAGGCCTGGATGATCGGCGGTATAGACGGTCACTTCAGTGAATGATTCAAAGGGATGGACCCGAATATCGATGGCGATGGCCTCGCCCGCATCATCCGTTGACCGCATCATGCGGGCCCAATTTTCATGATCAGAGAGCTCGGCGGATAGCCAAAATGCAGCCATACCCCGGTCCAAGTGCTGGTCCACGGCCTCTCCGGGCCAGTCCTGCAAACGTTCCCGCAGGGCTTCCTTGACTGAGGCCGCGCGTTCCTCGCGGTTGGCCAGGGACTGGCCGCCCAGCATATATTCCTCTGCCCTGTTGTATAGATCCCGTAGCAACTGACCCTTCCAGCCATTCCAGATGCCTGGGCCGACAGCGCGGATATCACAGACCGTCAGCACCACCAACAGCTTCAGACGCTCGGGGCTTTGTACATGTTCGACGAAATCGCTGATCGATTTAGGATCATCCAGGTCGCGTTTGAAAGCCGTATGCGCCATGGCCAGATGCCAGCGTACCAGCCAGGCCACGGTCTCGGTCTCGGCCGGGTCCATGCCAAAGCGGGGGCAAAGTTCCTCCGCCACTTCCGCTCCCAATACGGAATGGTCGCCGCCCCGGCCCTTGGCGATGTCATGCAACAACAGGGCGGCATAAAGCACCCGGCGCAGCTTAATCTTGCCGATCACTTCCGTAGACAGCGGATGATCGTCGCCCAGCTCTCCGGCCTCGATCCGCGCCAGGATGCCCATGGCACGGATGGTATGCTCGTCCACCGTATAGACGTGGTACATATCGTGCTGCATCTGGGCCACGATGCGACCAAAATCCAGCACGAAACGGCCCAGCACACCAGCCTCGTTCATGCGCCGCAAGGTGGTTTCAGGGTTGCGGGCGGAACTGATGATTTCCAGAAACAGGCGGTTGGCTTCTGGGGCTTTGCGCAGTTTGCTGTCGATCAGGCGTAGATTGCGGGTGATCAGGCGCAATGCCCGGGGATGGATATCGAGGTCTTTTTCATGGGCCACATGAAAAAGCCCGATCAACTTCACCGGATCGCGGCGAAAGTCGCCATCGTCCAGCAAATCGATCCGGTCGCCTTCGACCAGAAAACCGTTGATTTCGCGCCTGCGCAGACCGAACCGGGGCAGACGGAAACGCGGCTGCCGCCGGTGCTGCTCTTCCAGGGTGGCGCAAAAAATACGGGTCAAATCACCCACGTCCTTGGCGACGAGAAAATAGTGCTTCATGAAGCGTTCCACGCCCGAGCTGCCGGCGTGGTCGCGATAGCCCAGGCGGGCGGCCAATTCCGGCTGTACATCGAAGGTCAGACGCTCTTCCGGCCGGTTGGCCAAATAGTGCAGGTGACAGCGTACCGTGCGCAGGAAGGTTTCGGCCTTCGCGAACAGGCGGTATTCCTCTTCCGTCAGGACGCCCTGGCCGATCAGTTCCGCCACCTCATCGACCCGGTAGAGATACTTGGCGATCCAGAACAGGGCATGCAGATCGCGCAGGCCACCCTTGCCGTCCTTGACGTTGGGTTCCAGTAAATAGCGGCTGTCGCCCATGCGCTGATGACGCTCGTTGCGTTCTGCCAATTTTGCTTCGACGAAATACGGACCGGTATCGGCGACGACCTCGGCTGTGAAACGCTCCTTCATTTCCTTGAACAGGGCCTCGTCGCCCCACAGATAACGTCCTTCCAATAGAGTGGTGCGGATGGTCAGGTCGCTGCGGGAAAGCCGGATGCATTCATCAACCGTGCGGGTGGCATGGCCTACCTTCAGGCGCAGGTCCCACAGCATATAGAGCATGTATTCCACCACCTGCTCGCCCCAGGGGGTTTGCTTGTAGGGCAAAAGGAACAGCAGATCGATATCCGACTGCGGTGCCAGCTCGCCACGGCCGTAACCGCCGATGGCGGCTAGCCCGATGCGTTCGGATGCGGTGGGATTGGTGGCGCGGAAGACCACGCCGGTGGTGAAATTATAAAGCGCCCGGATCAACTGATCCAACAGATAGCAGTTGGCGGCCAGCACCATGTTGCCTCTGCCGCCTGCCTTGAACCGTTGGCGCACCTCGGCGTGACCGGTGGCCAGCGCATCTTTGAAAAGTTGCAGGACGGCGTCGCGCAGGGCGGGGGAATCGGAGGCATGATCCTTGGCCAGGTCATCCAGGGCCTGGCTCAAGGCGGCGCGGTCGATAACCTTGCGCCGGTCAGTGAATGCGTCGGCATCCGTCATGGCGACGCCGATCCGGTCTGAATACCCCCGATCCCCATGTCTCCCTGCCTAGCCCGCGCCGACCGCCGTGACGCCGCCGTCGATGCAAAAGGTCTGTCCGGTGGTCCATGATCCGGCCTTGGATGCCAGATAGACGGCGATACCGGCAAGGTCATCGCCCTCGCCCAGACGTCCCATCGGGGTGGCTTCCTCCCGCTTGGCCGCGACTTCCGGATCTTCGTACAGGGCGCGGGCGAAATTGGTCTTCACCAAACCCGGCGCGATGCAGTTGACGCGAATGTTGTCCTTGCCGAATTCGGCCGCCAGATTGCGCACGATCTGCATATCCGCCGCCTTGGAAATGCAATAGGCGCCCAGAACCGTACTGCCCCTGAGGCCGCCGATGGAGGAAACCATCATGATGGCGCCGTCCTTGCGGGCCTGCATTTCGGGAATGACTTCCCGGCAAAATGCCAAATTGCACTTGATATTAACGTCCATGGTCTTGTCGAAAGCGTCGTCAGGAATGTCCAGGGCCGAACCATAGAACGGATTGACGGCGGCGTTCAGAATCAGGATATCGATCTGGCCCCAGGCTTCTCGTGTCTTGGCCAGCAGGTTGTCCATGTCTTCCTTGCGCGAAACATTGCAGGGGATGGCGATGGCCTCGCCGCCCTCGGCCTTGATGTCGTTGGCGACTTCCTCGCACAGATTCGCCTTGCGCGAGGTGATCACCACCTTGGCGCCATGCTCTGCCAGGCCCTGGGCCATGGCCTTGCCAATACCCTTGGTGGAGCCAGTTACAATGGCAACCTTGCCCGTCAAATCAAATAAGTTCATCGCCACGATTTTGTTTCCTTTCCGAGATTGGGATCCATTTTGCGCCAAGCATAACCGATCCCCGGGCACCGCGCGCGGGCAAAACATATGAATTTACCGCGAACATGTTCTAGGATTGCAAAAAACGGCGGGCGGCATTTATGGGCTTGTGGATTGGCGTGCATCTATTGGCGGCGGTGTTATGGGTGGGGGGAATGTATTTCGCCCACCGTTGCCTACGCCCGGCGGCGGAATTGCACCTGCCGCCGCCCTTGCGCCTGGTGCTGTGGCGCGGCGTCCTGCGGCGTTTTTTCTCGCGGGTCTGGATGGCCATTGCCGCCCTTTTGATCTCCGGCTATATGTTGGTATTCATCTACCTGGACGGTTTCGCCGGCCTTGGCCTGCATGTAAATTTGATGCAAGTTTTCGGATGGCTGATGGTCGGGCTGTATCTGTATATCTATTTCGGCCCCTATCGGCTCTTAAAGGCGGCTTTGGATGAAAATGATTTCGCCGCCGCCGGGGTGCAATTGGCCAAGATCCGCAAAATCGTTGGGATCAACCTCGCCCTGGGGTTGATAACCATTTTATTTGGAGCAACCGGGCGCTATTGGGCATTTTAGGGCTTAGGGCGTAGATGGGGAGGGGTCATGATGGGCCGCGTTGAGGGAAAAACAGCCATCGTTACCGGCGCCGGCACGGGGATCGGCCGCGCCTGCGCCATGCGGCTAGCGGAAGAGGGCGCCAAGGTCACCGTTGCGGAATTTAACGGCGACAGCGGTCAGGCCGCCGCCGAGGCCCTGGGCGGTGATACGATATTTGTCCAGCACGATGTGCGTGAGGCAACGAGCTGGCAAGACCTGATGGCCGCCGTCACCGCCCGTCATGGCCGTCCGGATATTCTGATCAACAATGCGGGCATCCTGGCCACGGAAGACAATCAATCCCTGGCCCAAACTGAAATAGAGCAATGGCGCGCGGTGCAGGCGGTCAATGTGGAGGGCGTGTTTCTCGGCTGCAAATACGGCGTTGAAGCCATGTCGATGGGTGGCCGCGAAAAAGGCGGGCTTGGCGGTGGCGCCATCGTCAATATGTCATCACTGGCCGCCATGATTGGCTCGGCGCATTTGGTGGCCTACGGTGCCTCCAAGGGCGCCGTGCGGCAGATGACCAAATCGGTCGCCATTGATTGCGCCAGAAAAGGCCTGGGCATCCGTTGCAACTCGGTTCACCCTGGGATGATCGTTACCGACATGGGTGATCAAGTTTTGCGCCTGGGCGGCGGCGATGCCGAGAAAAGATTCGCCTCCCGCATGCGGTTGATCCCCATGGGAGAGCCGGGCCAGGCGGTGGACGTGGCGAATTGCGTATTATTTCTGGCCTCTGATGAAGCCCGTCATGTCACGGGTACGGAACTGATCGTTGATGGCGGCATCGCCGCTATTTAGAGAATGGATAGGAGTATTTGGAATGGGACGCGTGGACGGAAAAATCGCCATTGTCACGGGCGGCGGTACGGGCATTGGACGGGCGGCGGCGGCGCGGCTGGTTGAAGAAGGGGCAAAAGTCGTTATCGCCGAATTCAATGAGGAAAGCGGCCAGGTCGCTGCCGATACCCTGGGCGGCGATACGGCCTTTGTGCGGCACGATGTGCGGGACGAGGCGAGCTGGCAAAGTCTGATGGAGGCGGTGGCCTCCCGTCACGGCCGCCCGGACATCCTGATCAACAACGCCGGGATCCTGGCTACGGAAAACGATCAGACCCTGGCCCAGACGGAAATGGAACAATGGCGCGCGGTGCAGACCGTCAATGTTGAAGGCGTCTTTTTGGGCTGTAAATACGGCGTCGCGGCCATGTCGGAGGGTGGCCGCGAAAAAGGCGGCGCCGGGGGCGGCGCTATCGTCAACATGTCGTCCATCGCCGGCCTGATCGGGACGCCGCATTTGCTGGCCTATGGTGCCTCCAAGGGTGCTGTGCGGCAGATGACCAAGTCCGTCGCCATTGATTGCGCCAGAAAGGGCCTGGGCATTCGCTGTAATTCGGTGCATCCAGGCGTCATTCATACGGATATGGGTGATCAGGTCATGGCCCTGGGAAATGGCGATGCGGCGGCGAAATGGGCCGAACGCCTGGGGCAGATCCCCATGGGCGAGGC